>Ga0214919_10004144_pt1 | contig 21331 bp, 7 predicted proteins | sample LL1503_MetaG_FD_177994 | JGI IMG/M metagenome (GOLD analysis project Ga0214919, IMG submission 177994) | Freshwater microbial communities from Lake Lanier, Atlanta, Georgia, United States - LL-1503 | ecosystem: Environmental > Aquatic > Freshwater > Lake | place: USA: Georgia | collected 2015-03-15 | reverse complement strand
CCCCCCAACACCTTAAACACCTAGACACCTACAACACCTACATCAAACTAACCACCTGCATTCAATTGATTGTTTAAACCGCATAACTAAATGAATAATTAATAACAAATATGCAAATATTTTTGTATATTTTTGTATAAATGAATGATATAAGGCGCTGAAAACCAATGACCACAATTGTTGATGCATATTTTACTTATGCGGTGGTTTCCTCTACCGACAAAACACTTGCAATCACTGGAATTAATTCTGCAAATGCATTTTATGCCACCGGAACCTGGGGCGCTTTTCCCCCAATTCCATCAGTGTATGCCGGCGCCAACGGCAACTATGTTGGCGCCGGAAACACCTATACCATTGTAGAAATTGGCGCATTTGCATTTGATTCTCTGACGTCATTCGCAGAAACAACTTTAACTTCCACTTTTTTGCCGGCCACCATGAAACGCATTGGCGAAAATGCATTTGCAAGTGTCAATCTGAAAGGCACGCTCACAATTCCCGCAACCGTTGATTCGGTGGGAGTGAAGGCATTTTACAACACGTTGATCACCGACATTGTGATTGGAAGCTCCACAAACTCCAGCATTGTCCCGCATTTGGCCAATTTAACATCCGTGATCAATCAAGAGATCACGGATCGCATTAACGCGGATGCTTCATTGAATTTGCTGAAAGCGCCAATAAATAATCCCACATTCACCGGGAATGCCACAATTCCGAATGCAAGCATTGGACTTGCCACCATTAGCAGCGCATCCATTGCATTTGCAAACATCACTGTTGCAAACATCACAAGTGCAACCATCAGCACGATTAATGTAATTGGAAATGCCACATTTACTGGGTTGGTTTCAGCAAAGGGGGCATGGAATTTCACAACTCAACCCAAATACAATTCCAATGTATTGGCAACCGAAGCCAATTTAACTGCCACAATTGCAGCAGTCAGTAATTTCAATGAATCTATTGACACATTGACCAGTTTGAAAAATGAAATAGGTCCAGACAATGCTTTTGCGACCAACATTTTCAATTCGCACATTTCTCTTTCCACTGCGCTTTCAACCGAAACCAGTGTTCGCATCACATCCGTTTCCTCATTGTCCCGAACATTAAGCACCTCTGCATCATCTCTGACGGTGGTGAATTCCACGCTTGGCACTTCGGTTTCCAATGAAACCAGCGCTCGCAGCACTTCCGTCTTGTCATTGTCCACCGCATTAAGCGCCGCTGCATCCTCTTTGACGGTGGTGGATTCCACGCTGCAAAGCGTGCTATCAGCCGAAACCAGCACCCGAGTCGTCAATGTTTCAACATTATCAAGCGCGCTCAGTGTGGGGGGGTCTTCTTTTACGGTGGTGGACGCGGGATTAAGCACATCTCTTTCAAGTGAAGTTAGCACTCGCAATGTCGCGGTTTCCACGCTCGCATCATTGGCAAACACATCTTTGGCCACGCTCAATGATGTGAATGTTAATTTGAACACCGTGCTTTCCACCGAAACAAGCGGGCGTGTTTCGGCCATTGCGTCCATTGCGCCCTTGCAATCTGCCACATTTGCAGCGAAATATTCCACGCTCTCCATTGCCTTGTCAACCGAAATTGGCGCACGCAATCAGGAGGTTTCATCACTTTCGCAATCATTTTACATGGAATCTGACACGACCCAAATGAGAATGATGCACTATTCCATTGCGCTGGCAGATGAAGCTGCTAGACGCAGCACCTCAATTTCATCGCTGTCCAGTTCAATCAGTGCATCGGCATCTGCGTTTGCATCCATCAATGAAAGCCTTGCTTCCGTCTTGATTGCACAGCGATCGGCGCGCGGCGATTCGGTGTCTGCCGCCTTCGTTTTCATCACTGATGCAGATACCACAACAAATGCGTCCATTATTGCGCAAACGGATGCACTTTCCACCGAAACCAGTGTGCGATCTAGTCAGATAAATTCCATTTTATCGCAAGTGTCGGCGAGTGTGGCATCTCTCGTGAGCACAAACTCGGTGATTTCGGCTGAGTTGACGACTGAACCTGCTGTCCGAAATTCCAACATATCCGTCGCAATCTCAAACGTGTTAAGCGGCGTGACGGTGCGATTCAACACTCTGGGAAAAATTGCGTCCGAGATGCAGACCAATGCCAGTCTAACCGTTAATGCGAGCACCTTGAGCACCGTGTCTTCGTTGAACACCGCCGTATCAGTTGAAACATCCGCCCGCATCAGCGCAGTTGCATCATTGAGCAACACGGCCATTCCATCTCTTATGACAAAGGATGCCGGTTTTGTCACCGCTCTTTCGGTGGAAACGTCATTGCGTGGAAGTGCAATCCCATCGTTGTCCACTGCATTGAGCGGCGCATCTGTGTCGTTTGTTGCGGTTGCGCCCCCATTGAGCGATGCAATGTCAATTGAAGCGATTGATCGCAACATCGCGATTTTATCGGTGAGCGCAGTGGTTTCACTCGCCACTCCACCCTTCACCACGGTTGACGGAACCCTAAGCTCGGGATTGTCAACCGAAGTTGTGAATCGGCAAAGCGGGATCACTTCATTGGCAACTGCAATGTCGGGATCGGTTGCGTCATTGAACATCATAAAAAATGGATTGAGCACATCATTGAGCACCGAGATTTCAACTCGCACTTCGTCAGTTGCATCGGTGTCAGGCGCATACACATCCTTGCAAACCAGATATGATCCACTGAAAACCAACATGTCCACATTTTCACTTGCGCTTACCACAAAGGCAACGACCGCCTATTTGGATGGAAAAATATCCACATTGGTGAATGGTGCGCCAACCAACTTGAACACATTGGTTGAAATTGCGGCGGCCATTGGCAACAATCCCAGTTTTGCTAGTTCCATTAACACTGTGCTGGCCACGAAGGGCACAACCTCTAGTGCAAGCGCATTGTCCACACTAATTTTAAACAAAGGAAATTCATCTGACATCACATCTCTTGCCACAATTGTCAGCACCAAGGCAAATGTCACGAGTGCAGACATTCCCATGGACATTTACACATTGAGTAACACGATCAACACATTGTCTTCAACTGTCAGCACATTGAAGGCGACCGGAGGCGTCGTGAATCTCATTGTGAGTGGAATCACCATTCCCATGCTTGCCACCCGAATTCAAGAGCTGGATTACTATTTGTCTGTCACCAATCCCATCATTGGTGTAACGCCGCAATATTACATCCCGGTTATATCTGGTATTACTTATTCCGGCAATAATCCATACACTGCCAACATGAAATACACTGTGCAATCTGGGGTCACTGAATTAATCGTGTTGAAATCGGATCTGTCTGAACTGCCTGCTGGCGCAAGTGTCATCAACAACACTGTTTCAGGAACCACGGCGTCACTTGCAATCACATTCACCGGTGCGATTGCACCATTGTCAATCGTCGTTATAGCCAAAGGCAATTCTAGCGGCCGACAAAGCTGGGCATCCGCCACGCAGACTCTTGCCAGCTCATTGGTGTTGATGTTGGATGGAAATGGTGTCACAGTGAAATGCACCAATCCAACCATTTCAACAAGTCCAACACTTGTGCAACAAAACATAAGAGGTTACCCGGAATGGTTTGCGATTGTTGACAATACTTCAAAAACCACAATCAACAATTATGCCAAGAACGATCCAACTGCAATTGCGGCATTTGCATCACCAACATACAATGGTCCTACTGAAATTATGGTATACGAAGGTCAGAATTATACCGGGCGCAATAGGACATTATCACGAGGATGGTATAGTGATCAGTGGTTTAATAGTACAACTGTAGGTAGTTTTTTGATTCGTTCAATGATAATTCCAGCGGGCATGTGGATTAAAGGGTACATGCAGAGTACCATTTTTTATTACTATGGCAGTTTTTCTCTTCCCGATGGTTATTATATAAATGCATTATACATTAATGGGGTGTTTACACCACCAACCCTGATTCCATTTAACAACATTGTCACAACATTTGTGACAGACATGAGCAATATGTTCAATGGCGCCACTGCATTCAATCAAGTGATCAGTTCGTGGGATACCACGAATGTCACAACCATGAACGCCATGTTTCAAAATGCAACCGCATTCGACAAAGACATTGGTTCATGGAATACATCCAATGTCACGAACATGAATGCCATGTTTCAAAATGCAACCGCATTCAACCAATATGTTGGTGGATGGAATGTGTCCAACGTGGTGACCAAACCGCCAACTGATTTCAGCACAGGTGCGACTAAGTTTGCATCCACTGACCAACCGGGTTGGTAACACAACAATGCATGAGATAACCGGATCATTGTGATCATTTTTTATAGTTAAAAATAATTATAAAAATTAAATATATGAGTTCAGTACAAATAACATAATATCCACATCATCCAATGGCACTCTCAACCAAATACCGAAGCAACCCGTATGTTCTGCGTGACACGAAACAAATGCTCACTATACAGCACAAGGCATTTGCCAATAACATTTCCATCACAGTGAATGGGGTCGCTGAACTGTCTCGTTACATTGCCAGTGTCAGCGCTTACATCACATCAGACCGTCTTGTTCTGGAAAACATGAGTTTAGCATCCATCAACAAGAATGCAACGATAAATTTATTGGAAGAGAATGGATGGGATCATCGGTGCTGCACGTCCCGGAATTTGACTCCATCAAATACTTTTACAGTGGGCAGGGGCGTTCCTGAGACAAAAATAATTTCCAATGTGCAAGGTTTAGGTAGTTCTAGCATTGCATCGCCCAAAACAATTTCGCAACTCATGACTCAGAGCTCCACTTTGACAAACACTCTTCCTGCTCGCGACTACACGGGAAACATTGCATTAACAAATGCGCCAAAAACCATGAATGCACAGTCTGGCAAAATAATGGGAGACAATGCATTTGCAAGTTGCGCACGTCTCGCATCGGTGCGCATGTCTAGCGACAATACATGGAATGCATTTTATTCCAACGGTTGTTTCAAATCGTGTTCTTCGCTCACCACCATCAACACGATGACCAATTCCAATTCCAGCATGTCGCAGAATGTGGCGGTCAGTCTTCCAGTCGGAACCATAAGCGCAATCGTTGGATCCGCCACTGTCACTGGAACTTTAACACAATTTACATCAACTGTGTCTTCTGGACAAATGTTGTTCACCGGAGCTTCTTCGCGAGAAGATGCGAAATACATTGGAACCGTGAAATCGGTTCAAAACAACACGCAATTTACACTAGTGCTTCCGTCTGTTTTGAGTTATTCCGGAACGTTCCGCATTGCAACCGAGGCCATGATTGCGGCGCACATTACAACCATTGGCCAAGAGGCGCTGCGTGGAACCAACATTCGGGCTGCTTCAATAGAATCACATTTGAACCCGACGGTTGCAGCATCCAACAGCAAATTGGCAGCCATCGGATCAAATGCGTTCATTGATTGTCCATTTCTAAGCAATCTGCATTTTTCGGTAAAAAAAAGCAACGGATTGACGAAACTGGGAAACAGTGCAGACAGTGTCATTCCACTCACTGCAACCTTGAGTTTTATTTCAAGTGATGGATGGACACCCACTGCAAACCAAACCCAATTGGCCGCATTGATCAACGTGGCAATAAGCCGATTGTTAACAATCCCGAAATTCACATACAGTGCAAGACTTGACCCAACTGTGTTGGATTCAAATAGTCAACCGATGAGAATTGCAACAATCACTGGGCTTGCAATGCATGATGTTTCCATCAGTTGCCGAAATTTGGTTATACCGCAATACATATCGCACAGTGATGGAAAAATGTATCAAGTGTATGACATCAAATATCCGTACATTGATCAAATTGAAACGATTGCGGGGCAGCCGAACCGTTATTATGGCGCATTCAACAAATCCAATCCCGCATTCAGCATTGGGACAACTGGAAATTTGAGCGGAACTTTAACCCTTCCAAACACATTACGATACATTGACAATTATGCATTTGAAGGACAATCTTCCTTGAGCGGCAATTTGACAATTGCTTGTCCGTCGTTGACTTCAATTGGAGCAAAATGCTTTTCCAATGCATATGGCGGTGGTAAAACACTTACCATATTGAATTCACCAAAAATTACATTGATTGTGGGCATGCAATGTTTTTCAAATTCAAGTTTTGCTCCAATCGTCATTAGAAGCATGACTGCTGCAGAATTAACAACCTACGCATTTTGAATTAACAAGTCATGCTAAATCAAATCAATGTGCATCACATGTTGCTGCACATTGTTGTTAGTTAAATGATCTCATCGCGGATTGAGGTTGAATTATGAATTTTAAGGGAAAATGCAAAAATGTAAATGTTTTTATAAAATATAATATTTATTGATTTTATAACCTCTCGCAAAAATGGCCAATGTTGTCACGGTCACTATACCAAACACCATAATTGAAGAAAATGCGTTTGCTAATTTGTTTAGCAGCGTGTTTAATTCATACCCACCTAACTCTCAGATTGATCTGGTGATTGAATTGGGTCCTGGAACAGTGCTCAATGCAAATGCATTCTCGGGTGGCAGTGGGTTGCCAAATGGAATTCAGATAAGCAGCGCATCTATCAACTTTGTTGGATTCAGTTCAACTTCAGATTCCATCACGATCGGTTCAAACGCATTTAGTGGATTGCCGATTTCACAAATAATTTTGCCAGCACAAACCATCCTTCAAGCAAATGCTTTTCAGAATTTACCTTCATTGGCGGTGTTTGATGCAAGTCAAGTTGTTAATCCAATTGTGACAAATGGTTTAAACTTGTCAAGATCCACCACGACATCGTTGTCTTTGGTTATGCCGTCATCTTCTTCTGTCACCTATCAATCCGGAGCCGTTGTCTTGCCCCCAACTTCAGCAGGAAACACAAGCACGTTGATTTTTAATGGCGCAATGCCCAGCACGAGCGAATTGAATCAAATGTTTGTGCCCAATGCAGCCACGACTTCGCCAATTCAGATTTCAATTAATTTTACAAGCACGTCAGGCGTCACACAGGCCCAAATCAATGCTCTAAACACGCAATTGACCCAGGGCACCAATGTGCCAACTGCTGTCTCATACACTCAAGCACTAAATGTGGTTCAGGGCAACATTTCACCTTCTGAGGTGACGGGAATAACCATCACAAGCATCAATCAGTTTGCGGGTGATTATTTTGATTATTGCGTGATTGCTCCCAAGACCGCAAACAATGCAATCAATCAGTGCGTGATCACTGGATTGACCGCTGATGCAATCAAACTTGGCACGACAAATGTGCCCATTCCAAATGCTATCAAGGCGGCCAATGTTGAATACAACGTAATTAACATTGCTGCCAGAATGCAACTTCTGAACAATGATGCAGTCCCCAAAACATTTTTCATAATTGACAACTACAGCGATCCATCGGATGTGTCACTTCCAAGACAAATGCAACTTGTGGCAATTTTTCAAAAGAACAATGCTGGCACCACAATTGATAGTTTTCGTCCATCCCTTGTGTGCAATGGAACCATCCGCAATTCAAACAATGTCATCACCATCACTGGTTCTAGGGGCACCGCAAATTCTTTTTGCAAGGGATACAATGCAGCTGGATCCAGTGTTTTGACCGATTTATTGGCAACCAATCCAGTAATTGGGTCGGTTGTTGCATTGCATGACACGAACACTATGGTGAATTCGGTGTCAATTGCTCAAATTTCATTTCCAACCAGCGACACATTTGTGGTCACGTTTAATCCAGTCACCGTAAGTGGTTGTTTTGAATCATATCGTCCAACTGGAGGATTGACAGTTGATTTTACAACCATTGCCAACAAGTCCGGTGTGTCAATGAATTCATTTTCAACTGCAATTTCAGCGTTGATCGCGCACAACACTGAATTGGTCAATGTGTTGTCTCAAATACGCAGTCATTCTCTCCCTGCAGCCATTGTCTCTGCCGTCCCATCGCTTCCTACAGTTGTCAGCATCTCCAATGAACTGGCTGCTTTGGCTCAAAGCAATTTCAGCGACTCTTTGAACCTGTGGGGCAATTTGAGCATTGCATACAACACCAACGGTTACTTGAATTATCTTACCCAACTCACCGCTTATGTGAATGCGGTGGTTGCGCAGGCTGGAACGCAAGGCACATCCGATTATCTTGTGGTGCTAAGTGCATTCCAGTTGTATGCAACTGTGCTTTCAACTAAAAAGGAATTGGTGAACACTCAATTGATGAACCTTGGCTCCAATTCAGGCATATTTTACAGAGATGTGGTTTCTCAATATTTTCAAACCCGTTTAAGCATTGGCATTCAAGCATTTAAGAATTGCAGCGGACTCTCACAACTCGTTAATTTTGAATTCTTGCACAACATGCACCGAATAAATGACGAAGTGTTTAATGCGTGTGGGGCGATCAATCATCCCATCATCATCCCTTCCAATGTCATTTCAATTGGAGAGTCTGCATTTAAAGGTTGCATTGATGCCACCGGAATTGACATTCAAAATTCGTTTGCTCTTCGCACTATTGGAGTGTCTGCATTTGAAGGTTGCATGAAGGCATCTGGTAGTTTATCATTTTCATCTGCAATTGGAGCCATTGCCAGTGTGGAATACATTTCGGACAGAGCATTTTATGGGTGCGAATCATTGACTGATCATTTGTATTTCCCCAAGGGAATGAAATACATCGGTGTTTCCGCATTTGCAAACTGTTCAAGTTTGAATGGAACCATCGTTTTTCCAATAAACCCAAATTTCACAGTCATTCAAGAACTGGCATTTGCTGGATGCAATAACCTCACCGGCATTTCCACTAACACCGGCAACGGAACTAGTTTGCAGTATCTTGCATCGTATGGGCCAACCCTTACCGGCAATGTTGCAAATGGGCTCATTGTTCCACCCAATGTCACGCGAATTGGCAAAAAAGCATTTTTGAATTGTTCCAAATTTGCCGGTGAATTGTTTTTGCAAACGTCTTCCGTTCAAGACATTGGTGAATCCGCATTCAGCGGCTGCACTTCATTCACTTCATTGGTTTTGCCAAACATTTCGGACATCAACAATGAAACCTTTAAGGGTTGCACTGGAATCAAACAATTGACAATCCCGTCCACTGTCACGAAAATTTTGGATGGTGCCTTTTCAGGATGCAATAAGATTGAAAACATTCCAAATTTGGAGAATGTTAATTACATTGGAATTGAAGCATTCAGCACGTGCGGTGCAATGAAGGGGGCATTGGTTCTTGGTTCAAATTTGAACATTTTAGGAAGCAAGGCATTCTTTGACTGCCTGTTTTTGACTTCAGTTACTTTTTTGGGTGATCCCACCATGGGGTTGAATGAATCCAGTTTAATTTTTGGTGTTACAACTGCATCAAACACCCCGTTTTATGTTAATGTTTTCACTGAAAATGGATGGGATGGTTCAAGTGTCGCAAGTGTCACAGCCAAGGTTGTCATCAACACCGCATTTCGCGGATATGTTCAATCCGGCGCAAAGTCATTGGTTCAAATGTCATTCATTGATTTTAATACTTACCTTAAAAATGCCGTGTCAAGAAACATCACGATCAACAATTATCAATCATTTAATGTGTATGATAACACTGGCACCGCCGGCATTAATGTGAAAGTTGCCATTCCTGTGAATGGGTTTGCATGGAATGATGTCTACATTCCAAGAACTCTCAAGGGCGACAGCATCGCAGCTGCCCAGAACAATATTGTTCAGGCATCCGTTCTCCAAGAACAAATGACTTCATTGGTTTATCCAAAGGTTGATGCGATTCAATCCGACACGGTCACCATGCAATTTCGTCTTAACAATTTATTGAGAGAATTTGACGGAAGAACCCTTGCAGTCAAAGTTGCCGCGGTTGGCAATGCCCCCATTGAATTAGTTGTGGCTGCAACTGCCAATGCCAATTCCACCACAACCGAGTGGTATGGTGTGCATTCGGACAAGCTGTATTACGCATCCGCAAGTGGAGTGGCTTCTTCATTGGTGACCAATCTTAACTTGTTCGTTGCCAGTGCCGATGCTGCTTTGGTGAATTACAATAACAAGGTCATCTCGGTTGATTTTGCCGGAAACATTGTGGTTTCCAATGTTCAACCCATTGGATATGGATCAATTAACACGGTGAATGCAGTGCTTTACACCGATGAGGCGGTCACAACTGCACGCACTGGAAAGGGGTACACCATATTGGCTGGCGTGTATGACAAATTGTACATTGACACCCTGGTTGCTCCTGCTGGTGTTTATTTTGTGGCCAATGCTAGCATTGGCGGCACCATTTCCTCAGCCAATAAATACATCTGCAACGTGATTTATGTCAATGAAGATGGGTCCGTTGAACTTCCAAGTTCACAAAATGTGAAGATCACTGCAAATGTGACAACCAACGTTGACAATGAGGCCCAAGGTTATTATTTTGTTCAAGAGTCGCAACAACCGGTTGGTGCGAACACCGTGTATTCATTGAAATACAAACCGAATGGAGCACCGGCGGTTGTTGCCGGCACGGGTTACTATTATGTAAAATCATCTGATTTACGCAAGTTCAATGATGCAGTCATTTTTGTGCTTCCGAACAATGGTGGAGTGTTGGAGGGCAGCCACAACAGCAACAACAGCAGCAACATGTTTGGTGTTTCAGGGGCAATCGCCACATTGGACCAATATGCAACTGCCATAAATAGTGAATCAATTCCACTGTATGACACCAACGTAAATGTTTCAAATTTGACATATTGCATGAATGTGATTTTGCCATTGAATACCGCAAAATACATGAATTCAACTGATAGTTTCAAACAAAAATTTGACTCATGCGCAGTAAATAATACATTGTTGGTGAATCAAGTCGGGACAACGTCTTCCATGTATGCCGCAATACATTCATGTGCGAAGGGTCCTGCATTTTTGACCAATGTCGCCACTTTGAACGATCAGTTCAATCTTGCTCAGGCCAATGGCATATTGACCAAACGCAATGCAATAATGAATGTCACAAACGCGCAATACACCCTTGCCTTGTCAACTCTTCAAACGCTGGTTTCTGGTCAGATTGCCCCAAATCAGCCTGGTTTGTATGGAATTCAGAAAGAAACATTGACCAATTCAACGCTCGGCATTTATCAATTCCAACGCAGCAACATCTATAATTCAAATGCGCTCACCGCAAGTGTTGACAATTTCAGCAATGATCTGTCCACATTTATCACCACGCAAATTAAACAGTTCATCAAAGAAATATTATTTATGCAATACGACCTTCCGGCAAGTGTGGCCGATTATGACGCTGTGTTGATCAACAGTATCAAAAATTCTTCAAAATTCGTGGTTTCGCCCACATCCATCCAGCCAGCTCCATCCATGACTTATAACAATCTAAGTGTCCAACAACGAGCATTATTTGATTACACAGTATCAGTGTTGCGATTCTGGCTGTTGAGTTCCGGTTCAGGCGCGGTTGCAGGTTCCAGTGCATCTGGTTCGATGGGTTGGGGAAATATACTTGCCACACCGGGCACTGGATTGTATTCAGTCGCGCGAGGCACAGGAACGAATGCAACTGAAATAAATGAAATGACCAAAAATAACCTTTTGACATGGGCGGAAGCCACCATCTTTCCTTATTTTGGAGCTGTTTCTATTTACAATCAATTTGCTGCCAACAATCTGATTCCAACATTGGCCCAGATTAGAACATCCATTTCCGCATATGAAACTGCTAGGGCGTCTCAGGCAGCAGATGGTCCCGCCAACATTGCTGCCAAGGCCGCATACATTAACGCAGTTAAGATCAACACCACGCCAATTGCGGTGATAAATGTTGTGAAGGTGGACACTACCCCGCAAACAACTGCGCCCACGGTTGCTCTGGCACCCGGCAAACTGCTGTTCAACAATGCGAATCAAACCCTATCCACCGTCTTGTACATTTCTCTGCAGGATGGACAGGCTACTCCAGCCAATATCTCATTTGGAGGATACGTGGACACGATTGTGTTGAATGATAGTCTTACATACAAGTTGAAAACCATCGCAAAAACCGCTACTCATTACGAGTTGAATGTTCAGCATGTTTCTGGAACAGTCCCCATTGTCAATGCCGCGGTCGTGAAACTGGATGCTTATCAAACCGTGTCTTCACCGACGCTGGATAAACTTGCGTTAATGAATACTCATGTGTGGAGTAAATACAATGAGGATTATTCCGACAGTCTTGACAATAACAACATTGTGACTGGAATTAAAACATACATTGTTAAGGTTAAAAATTTGCTGATCGGTTATAAAAATGAAATGAACACCCGGTTAACTGAACTCAGTGACAGGTTGTCCAACAATGCGTCAGGTCTTCGCAAAAATATCACCGATGTGAACCGGTCGGAGAACATTTTGACAATCAGTTTGCAAGTGGTGTCCATTACAAATGGAGCAACCATTGCCGATTTGAACGGTGCAAACATGCTGGCACGTGAATTGGAATTGTTCCAAAATGCGTTAATAAATAGAAAGAACAGCAATTTGAATGCCACACCCATCGTTGATTCACTTCCATCTTATGAAAGCACCTGGTTCAATGATAGAATTGCCAAATACTGGAATGATGCTCTGACGATTCAGCCAACCGTGAACGATAGGATAAATGCGTACACCATTGCCAATGTCGTTTTTCAGGTGGAACGTTATAACAGACAACAAGCCACAATTGATTTGCACATTGCAACGCTGCCACCAAGCACGGGTGAAAAACTTCCGTTGCTGACTTCATCCATCAGCACAGTTGCTTTGAAAATAATGAAGCTTATTCCGGCATATCTCAAAGACAACACAACCCAGAATCAACTTGCCAGTCTAATTTCTAGTCGTTTGACCGATTATGTGTATAGACGCGAATTGGCAATTGATGTTGCAACATATGCTTCCGATGAAATTGCAAAAGCCACGGAGGCGTTGAAACTCGCAAATAATGCTTACGGAAAGGCCGCACACGAACATTACATGTCAATAATTGATTTGGCAATTTCAAACGCGTATTATGCAGGTCTTTCAGGTGAGCCAGCACTCAAAACAGGGGCAACCAACCAATTTCAAACACTCATGCAAAAATGGAATGTGAGCAGCAACAAGGCAGCGGTGTTTGCGCAACTCAAACCATTGTTGTTTGATTTCGTGTATAAAACGAATGACACCGTTTACACTGCAACCAATTTCCCATTAAAGGTGAGCAACAAAGTTGTTGCATGGTTTGGCGATGATGCCAACTCCTTGCCTGGATTTTTGTATCAAGTCATTGCAGACGGATTGGCTCGTGTGACAGCACTTACCAACACGAATGATTCCGTAAACGGAATACCCTTCACCGTTTACGTGCTATCTCCGCGTGCAGTCACAGTAAATAATGTGACCACTCAAGTTCCATTGACTCTTTCTAGCGAGCCAATTTCGGTCATTCCAAATGTTCCAACGCTGGTTGAATTGGTCACATCAATGTCAAATCCTGTGGTGTCCAACAATTTGTCAAGCACGCTTGCCAACCCTGCAAATTTGGCAAATGCCATTGTTGATGCTGCTGCAATGTCATTGGTCTATAATGTTGCTAGCATTGGATATCGTTCCGTTGCAGAAACCCCCGCGGTAGCGTTGCCATCGGTTGACACATCAATGGAATTTAATGCGATTCAATCACAACCAAACGATCCCATTCGGTACGTGATCAAATTAAACGGGTTATATCATCATGGTCACGAACAAAAATCCGATTTGATAAATTCTTGGGCGAAAGTATCCACGAACCAGCGCGCGGTGGTGTTCTATCCAGGCACCATTGACCAAACCCAAATCCCCGTAAATTTGAGCAACATCCAAACCAACACGAACACTTTATGCGATGATGCTTCTTATGTCATGCTGATTGAACCCATTGCAAATTCAAGTGACTCGGCAGTTTCCATATATTCATACGATGTGATGGGTGTTAACTCGGGATCACTTCAAGCTGTGGGAATATTTACTCCGGTTCAAAACACATCAATTCCTATATCAAGGTTCTACAAGGTCAACGGAGCACTGCAGAAGGTGGCAAACAATCCAACCACTCATCCCAATGGAATCACCATTGTGGGAGACATAGTCATTTCAAATGTGGTCAAAACCATCGGCATAAATGCATTTATGAATTCAACTCAGATCACTAGCCTCGCATTTGGTGCGGGAACTTCAAATTCTGTGAAAATTGGTTCAAACGCGTTTCAAGGTTGCATCGGTCTGCCATCCATCAATTTAGGCAGCACCATCAGTTCAATTGATCCTGGTGCATTTTTGAATTGCACTGGAGCGAAATTTCTCACGCTTCCTCCTGAACCTTCCACTTTTTCAGTCATCAATCACTGGGCATTTCTTGGATGCACCAATTTGGGCACAAATGGAAACTTGCTGATAAACCGAACCATCAGTCAAATCAATGTTCAAGCATTCGCACGTTGCATCAATTTGAAATGCGCGCAGTTGAACGGCGGAACCACTGCGTCCAGTTATCTCCCGACCGAGCTACAAAAGATCGGAATGGGTGCATTCTTGGGGTGCACTGGTCTCACCGGTTCTCTCAATTTAAATAACCAGAATGTGAATGGTGTGTTTGTCAGCAGTCTTTCGGTAATTGGGTCTGCCGCATTCATGGGTTGCACTGGTTTGAATGGCACTCTGTATTTGCCGATCAATGAAGCTTACCAAAATGTACTGCCTTACACATTTTCTTCAATGGATGCACCCATTGTAAAACTGTCGGGCCTTCCTCACACCATCACTCCGACACCATCCGCTCTCCCAATGGTATTGAACGGGGTGGTTGTCGTGACATCAAACCATCGCATCACAACCATTGAAGATTGCGCATTTTACAAGTGCTCTTTGCTGTCTTCCATATCAGTTTCAAACTTTGTCACAAAGATCGGAAATTCTTCATTCAAGTACTGTGGCGGTTTGGGAGGAGTGTTTCAAGTTCCAGCATCGGTCGTCAGCATCGGCGACGAAGCATTCAGAGGATGCTCCAAATTTGCCGGATTGAACTTCATATCCACTACAATTACGCAATCAACCACCGTGAAGGGAATTTCACTCGGAAACAGTTGCTTCCGCGACTGCACTGAACTGGTTGGAAGCACATTGCTTGTAGGAAATACGCTCGTCATTCCAAACAACGTGGTTTCCATTGGCGACAGTGCCTTCCAAGGATGCGTAAGCATTGAGAGCGTGAGCGTGGGTTCTGGTTTGACCAATGCAAACTCATTTGGTCAGCTAGTGTTCAAGGATTGCACCAAACTCGGCCGCGTGTCGTTGGCGTTTTCATTCCTTTCAAAAGACGTGGTTGGTCAGTCGGTTGTCAAAAACACCGTGCTTCCAACTCCGAATCCAAACAATGTGCAATTCAACAATAGTTTCATTGGCTGTCCCGCATTGGGCGTTGGCGTCACAAATCCTCCAGTTGGAACCATTCAAATTCAGAGTGGTGCAACCAACTGGACTCCTGGACGTGTCCTGTTCTTCAATGGATTGACAATTGTCGTCAACAACCGAAACATCACGTTTTATGTCAAGGAATTCGACAAAAATATTACCGTGGTTGATCCAAGCAAAGACAAATTGCAGACGGATCCAATTCCGATCACTGATGCTCAAGCCAACGTGTATGTTAAGGCATCCGACATGCGAAAAGTGTTTCGCGTTTCCACTGATTCTTATGTCAATGCGACTTCCCAAGAAGCAGTTGACAATGACAGGCTTTTCTTTGTTCTTCCTGAATATTTTCCCAAATATTTGAACGTTGCAAATGCTCACGTGGTGCAGGGAGGCATTGAGTCTTACAACTCTTCAACCTACGAGCAACTGGTCAAGGATGATGTCATGCGTTATTATGCCATGTCTCTCTTCAACTCTGCCGACTGGGTGACGCTGTTTGCAAATGACACTGAAATGATGGAGAATATGGTGGCATCATCCGGGTTGATGCCGATTGTTCCGAATGGAGACGTGGATTCACTCCAAAAAAATCTGGTCAACAATGGCGTTCTAAGCAACATGATGGATCAGATGAACAATGTTTCTTACACGAACCCCAATGGAAATGCCAAAATGGTGCAATCCACCAACTATCCGGATAACTCCAATAAATGGTGGGCTCTCACGGACAAGGTTACTCCAGAGCAGGGCAATATGTGCATGAAGCTCTTCAATCTCATCAACAGCAATGACCCTGGACGCATCGGTTCCATGGTGTTCAACAGCACAACCCCCAGCGAGTTGCCGTTTTTAGCGGGTGATCAAATTATATTTGTGTTTACTTTGAACGAAAACAAGGTCACCTTATCCCCCGATCAACCCAGTGTGGTTGTAAGACCGCGCACATATTTGATCCGGATTTCACTCGTGGAAGATTTTGAGACAGGTTCATCATTGTTCATGAACCATGCTCAATCGTTGTATCGGGCTTCTCCCACGAACCGGAATGTTCTGCCGGTGAGTGGCGCATATGCCGCTGACTACATGTATTCCAACTATGAATTGCATTTGGCCGTCAAACCCAATCTGCTGACCGAAACGGCCAGTTCGGTTTACAGCAAAATCACTCAGAATTCGTATGAACCCGTTCCAATGCCGCCCAGCTTGTTGCCATTCACTGGTTGGTATTACTCTTACCCTGCCAACACGCAGTCCATTAAATTGAACTTCACACCATCTGAAATTTCCGCGAGCAACTTGTATCGTTATAATGACATGAGATACTTGTCGGCGTATGTGTATTTTCCGAACATTTGGTCTTCCATGACAGCTTTGCCCAACCCCAACAACTTTCCACAGTGGGTGGTGACATTCACGAATGGTTTAACAACTGCCACATTCAAATACAAGGTCGGATTCTTGAATGAAAATGCAGAAACTGTTAATTTCTTGGGTCAGACGGTTGCATTTGATCACAACAACACGCACGTTCAATTGCTTTGCACATTTGATCTGACATCGGTTGTTTCAAATTTTGCAACGAGCGACCTCAACGTTCTGCTTTCGGGCAAAACGGCCGACGGTGCACAGTCCGGAAACATTAACACCATTGCGGGAACTGACATCTGGAGACAGAGAAACACTCAACTTTCGCTCGTGAGTGGTTTGCGCAAAAACACCAACAAGGAAGGCCCATTCACTTATCCTCCAGTTGCTCGCGGTTACCAGTGCATCCCCATGTCCACGACAACCGCAAACGGTTTGAATGTGAACCAGGTCACAATAAATCCTCCTCTTTCTGGAACTCCAACCCAGCAGGTCAACGATCTGTTTGCTTCACTCACTTCCAGCAACACCGATTTTTATTTGGACTCGGTTTCACTGGAAATTAACATGAACAACAATGACGGCTTTGTCCCAAGCATCATTGTTAAATCGGTTGAAGTGGTTTCAAAGAAGTATGAGACATATTACTTGGCGCCCCTTGACCCCAATTAAATTTGCGAACGCATGCATGCCATGCATGCAATTAAGGAACCAATTAAGGAACACTGAATGCATGAATCACGCAATCAATTATGAAAAATAAAATGATTTAATCGTTTCATCGCGATTAAATGATTTCTATCGGTTCGTTCATGTGGTTCAATTCTGCATGCCATTTAATTCAATCAACCTCTTCCATCTCAGCTGTTAGGGGTGGGTGCGTCAGAGACGACAACCCACGATCCGAATGATCCGGATTCATCACCACATTTTCTCCATTGAACAGCTGTTTGCGCACATCATCCAATGAAATTCCTTCGGCCGCTTCGTCAGCATCCACCGCAAAGTCAGTTCCCTGGCTTTGCGACACACCCACCAGATCGCCGTTCTCATTAAGCGTCTGCGTTAGCTTGTTACCGCTCTGCTCCGCCAGACGCTTGTTCTCTTCTATCGCCTTATGTTTGGCCTCCTTCACGCGCTTGTCAAATTCCGACTTCGCTTGCTCCTCGTTCTTCTTCTTCTCATTCATCAGCTGATTCAGCGTGTCCTCCATGTACTCCACGCGCCCGGTCTTGTACGCCTCCGGATGAAATGGGACCCACAGTCCCACCGGGCCCACGAACACGTCGTGGTTGGGATCCACCTCGCGCAACATCTTGCACCGCAACTCGGCTTCCTTCTGCGACGGAAACACGCCGCGCACCTTGAGCCCGCGCACCGACGTCTGAAACTCGTGCTTGGCACCAAACTCCTCGTCCAGGCGCTCCTCGTTTAAGTCCAAAAACGTTTTGTAATCATCCAGGATGTCGGTCTTGGTGATTGTCTCCTTCTCCGACTCCTTGAACTGCTGGAAGTCCTCGGTCAGCTTGTCAAACTTGACACCGTATTTGTAGGACACAAAACTGATAAACTGCAGGAACTTCTCGCTTGACTTGTGAATGTCCCAGTGCTCCACAAACTTTTGAAAGAAGTAGTGCTCGCGCTGCTTGATGATGTGCTCCGGGGAAATGAAGGAAAGGCACGCGAACTTTTGTCCCGCAATCGGCTTGTCCTCGTCCAGCAAATCCACGTATTTAGGATTCACAGTGCCGTCGGACAGCTTCTGCAGCGTCACTCCTTTGGTTAAGTCGGTCATTGTTTTAATTTATGTGCAACGTACGTGTTCAATATTTCGGTTTTGATTTTAAGCCATTTTTTAGACAAATGTATTAACAAAATATCAATGCTACTAATAAATGTAATAAATGAATGCGTGAATGGTGCGTAAGTTGATTTATTTTATTTAGTGTTTGATTTAAAAGATTAGAAAAGTAAGTGCAACAAACGATGCAATTGTGTTATTTGTGAAAACATCAATAAATAAATATGAAAATTCAAACTCAAATGAAAATTATTTATTTTTTTCTTATTGCATTATATAATCAACACATTATACAAATAAAATGATCGGTGGCATTCTTGATTTAGGCGAGTTGGTCAAACGCGCCATTAAGTATTTGGTTGAAGGTGCTCTGGTCGCCCTTGCAGCTTACGCCATCCCCCAACGCAAGCTGAACATTAACGAGATCGGCCTGATTGCGCTTGTGGCTGCTGCCACTTTTAGCATTCTGGACACCTATGTGCCCACCCTTGCCGTGTCTGCCCGCAGCGGCGCTGGTTTCGGCATCGGTGCCAACCTCGTCGGCTTCCCCGGCAACGTTTTCAAGATTTAAATTAAAACCTAGAATTTGCAATTCAATTCAATAATAAAAAAATTGAATTAAATAATTATACACATTTATTAATACACGACACGATAACCCCGCACACATGACTGCTGCAGCTGCTTCGGCCGCAATTTTATCCGGAAACGCCAGTGGAACGATCACTTCCATTTACAAATCCCGCACCAATTTGCTGAGCCTGTTGAAAACGCAGGGATACGATGTGAGCCAGTATGATAATTTTGGCATGAACGAGGTGCACGCCATGAATGCAAACAAGCAGCTGGACATGCTGGTTGTGAAAGAATCAGGGCAAAAAGCGTACGTCAAATACCATTTAGGAAAACCGTTGCGCCGAGACAACATAACTGAATGCGTTGATGATTTGTATCATTTGGAGAAAACGCTTGCCAAACAAGACTCGCTCATCATCGTGATGAAGGCCGAAATGAATGACACTAGTGTGGCGGTGCTGAGTCAAATATGGGAACAGGACGGCATTCACATTGTGATATTCAGCCTGGACCGTCTGCAGTTCAACATATTGGAGCACACATACGTTCCCAAGCACACCATACTCACTGAACTGGAGGCGCAGACAATGATGGCGCAATACAACATTGCGCACCCAGACATGCTGCCCAACATTTCACGGTACGATCCAGTTGCCATGGCAATCGGCATGCGCCCAGGGCAAGTGTGCCGCATTGATCGTTTCAGCAAGACTGCGGTTAGCACCCCATATTATCGCATTTGCACCACGAAATGAATGACTTAAAATAGTACGCAAATTAAAATGACATAATAAAATATATGTTTATATATTATATTTTTATTAGCAGGGAATAAATGTCAAATAATGATGACAAATCCAAAGAATTGGCAGATATAAAAGCCAATTTTTATGCAATAATGGAAAATTACCCCACAATGCATGCAAACTCAAAGATGACGCCCAGTGCAATAGATGCACGCGAAAAAACGGAGGCTGCACTCACGTCGCTGCACAATCGCATGTTCATGTTTAAGGCAACACTGGACAAGGAACTAGACGACAATGAAGACACCATGGCTCAGCTCGCCAAAAGGGGCGCGCAGTTGAATGCGAAGATTGCGCGAAGAACTTCAAATTTAGACAGCAAGGATGCGATGATATCCCAAGCACCGTCCACAGACGCACTTGTGCAAGCCTCAAACGCAAACACAAAGGTGGTTGAGTCATTCGTGAATGGGGCAACACAACTGCCGGGGTGCAATGCTAACACAACAAACTGTCCATGTGTTCCAGCAAATTCAAATGTATGTCCCGACACGTGTAGGACACAGAATAAGTGTCCAGCCACCACAGACGAGATTTCATTGGTGTCTGAAGCCCGAGATATTGAGATGAAATCTTACTTCTATGCAATTTCCCGCATCGTTTATTTGTTTGTGGGAATTTTCATGGTGTCATATTTCATATTTCAAACCGTTGGCATGCCGGACTCTACCATTTTAAATGATGCGAAAATCAAGGCAGATCAAATAAAAATGGGAATAACAAACAAAGCATCCAATCTAATTAACAATGCAAATGCAACGGCAACAGCAACTGGAAATGCAACTGCAAATGCAATTCAAAACCAAATGCGATGACAAATTGGCATTTTAATTTTATTTGCAATGCCAATAAATAATATTTGATTAATAATAATAACCCCCGCACAAATAAACAATCATGGTTATGATCACAAGTTATCAAAACCAAAACACGCTGAATGGACAAAATGAAACCATGATCTATGTAAGACGATCATACATGTATGAATTTATCATATTGTTCATCATTGCAATCATTGTGCTTGGCATCACCATACGAAACTTGACATCGGACACCGTCACCACTGGTGGATCCATCATTTGTTGGATCATTATAATTGTGTTTGTTATTGCAGTTATCATTTATGTCACACAAATATTTGGTTCATATCCTGGCGGTGGAACGTCTAATGGGTTAGGATTGTCTGGCGGAGTAGGAGTGGGAGCAGGGGTGGGCGGAGTAGGAGTAGGAGTAGGAGTGGGAGCAGGGGTGGGCGGAGTAGGAGCAGGAGTGGGAGTGGGAGCA
>Ga0214919_10004143_pt1 | contig 21334 bp, 18 predicted proteins | sample LL1503_MetaG_FD_177994 | JGI IMG/M metagenome (GOLD analysis project Ga0214919, IMG submission 177994) | Freshwater microbial communities from Lake Lanier, Atlanta, Georgia, United States - LL-1503 | ecosystem: Environmental > Aquatic > Freshwater > Lake | place: USA: Georgia | collected... | reverse complement strand
TGCAAATGTCCGTTGTAAAAACAAATGCATAATAAACCCACTATATAGAATTTTTTATGCTAACGTATTTATTAAATGTTTAGTTTGGTTATAAAACTGGCATTTAAAATACGCATTGCTCTAAATATCCAAATTATGTAATAGATATTTTATCCATAAAATTTGTTATATTTTCTATATCATCATTTTGTGTCTGTTTTAATTTATCACAAAAACCATCAAAATATACTTTAAATATATCATGATGAATTATTTCTGTATTATTTAATATAAAATTCTTATATTGTAGAAATAATTCATAAGATGATTGTGAAAATATATCTGTTTCATTATTTTCTAATCCTAATAAATAAATATCTACTATTGATATATTAATCAAAAAATATCTTAAATGATATAGATATGATATTAAATTATCATATCTAAGTTCAATAAAATCTATTGATTTATCTTCACTAATTTTATATTCTAAAATTGGATCTGGAATAAGATTTAATAATATTGCAAATAAGAATTGTTCTTCATTACACATATATATATCAATAAATGTAAATTTATTTTTGTTATATATTTTATTATTTATATGATAAATTACAATATCTATATTTGTATAGTAAAATATTAATTGATTTTTTAAATTATTCATTTGATTATATATATCTAAAGATTCTATCCAATTATTTTTATTAAATATTAATTCTATCATTTCTGATAATTTTATATCAGAAATTTCAAATATTATATTTTCTAAATCTTCATTTGATATGAATACATCGTTATATATTATTTCTGAAATTTCAATTTCATCATTACATAATTCTTTAATATCAATTTTATGATTATCTATAAAAAATGGAGATGACATATATATTATTGATGTATTTAAATAAAAAATATTAAATATATTTTTTAAAAATAAATCAATAATATCATCAAAATCATCATAATAAATTTCTTCTGATATAAAATTTCTTTCATGATCCATACTTTTTAATAATTGTTTTGGTAGTAAATTTTTTAATAATACAATTGTAAATTGATTTTTATTACATAAAAAAATATCAATAAAAGTTAACCTAGTATTTGTCTCTATTAAATAATTTATATAAAATGTTTTTTCTATATCTCCAATATTCATATATAAAATTATTTTTCTTTTTAAGTTATCTATAATTCTATGTTTTTCAAGTTCTTCAATAGTATCTATATAATTTTCAGGATTAAACAATTTATTAATTAATAAATTTATGTTTGACATCTTTAATTTTAAAAATATAATATTTTATTATTATTTTATTATAAATAAATCAATTTTTATAAACATCTTAATTAAGAGTTAAGTAAGTTAGAAACAATGTTGTATTATCTCTATGTCTACCAAAGTTTCTTTTACCAATAGTATCATTTTTTTTTAATAATAAATCTGTTACTTTTTTAATACCATTTTCTTCTTTTAAAGTCATTAAAATTGTTTCATTAAAAACGAAATTTTTAATATTTTCATCTTTCCAATTATCCCATAATCCATCTGATGCAATTACTAAACATAAATCATATTCTGATGAAATTATATCTGAAATATCATATACACAAATTGAAGGATCTTTTCTAGAAAGATCTCCATCTCCAATTGATCGTGTCATTGCTAAATATCTTATTGAATCAGTAATAACTGTTGGTAAATCACCATTAACATTTTTAGGAACTAATCCTATATTTGAAACATCATTTAAATTTCCAGATTCATCATAAATAGGATGTTCAATATTGCCCATTTTATACATAAATTTTACATCTGGTTTATTTTCTTTCATATAATCAAATTCTTCTTTATCTAAAGGACTGTGAGATATGCTAATATTTAGCATATCAGTAAAAATATCAGATTCTTTGTGTAAATTTTTGTGTTTAGAAAAAAGTTTACTATCACTATCTCCACAATTACAATTATATATCTTTCCTTTTAAGAAAATATTAATAGTAGCAGTTGTCCCACCTTCATATCTATATTTTGTTTGAATTTTATGATCTAAAGTGCTTATTAAAGTATTAAAAAATAATACATGGTCAATTTCAAAATTATCTATATTTTTATAGATATAGTTACGTGATTCACTAACAGCTAAATCAGCTATTAATTTACCACTTATTCCATGTCCGTCAAATACACCCTCTATTGTTGCTTCATCACCTGATTTAAGAATTATTTTAAAATAAAGATATCCATCTTGATTTTCTCTACCTCCTCCTATATCTGTTGCATTAGACGATAATATATTATACTTATTAATATAAGTCTCTAGACAATGAGTCTCTAGACTAGAAGTCTCTATATTAGAGGTATCTGTATTAGATATCTCCATATTAGTACTTTCTGTACTATTCTTTTCTAAAGTTTCTTGAGTGATAAAATTTGACATCTTAATTTTGTATTGATATTTATTTTTATTAATAAATTATTACTAAAATATAAATCAATTTTTTTAAAATTTTACGTAATTAATATAATTAAAATTTATAATATATTATTATGAATATACCAGAAAACTATATTATCCATGATACAAAAATTCTTAAAGATTTTAAAGGGATTACTATATGCGGATATAAAAGAAGAGATGTAATAAATGCTTATCAAAATTCAATGATAAATAATAAAATAGAAGATGCAATTAGATGGTGCGTTGAATTACATTCAACCGGATTAAACAATATAATATGGGATTCTTTAAAAACATTATATATAAAATATATTCATGTGAATAATCCTAAATTTTTTTTTTATTTATTAAAACGTGAAAAAGATTATATAAATATTATTTCAAAATATTCTAAAAATCATGAAATTTTTAGTAGAAATAATCAAGAAATTCGTAATTTATATTCTGAACTAACCTCAATAACAACTATTATTAAAAAAAATAATATTTTTTTACCAAAAAGTCTTCCAATTATAAATAATTTATCATTTGAAAAAATTGATATACAAAAAAGAATGATATCAAAAAATTTAGATAAAATTTTAGATTATATTTTTAATACTACGTCGAATAATGTGAAATTAGCTTTAAATGAAATTATTAATAATTTATACATGATAAATGGAACTTTTGAAAATTGTATTTATTGGTATTTATGGCTAGAAAAAACTGAAAATTTAAAAAAAAAAGAACCTAATATATTAATTGAAAATAAATCTATTATACAAGATAAATATATTGATCATTGGATATATATTATATGGAAAATATTATTAGATTATAATTATGAATTATTAGAAAAATATACTCAGACATATTTAAAAAAATTACATAGTGAATATAAAAAAAATTTTAAATTATCCCAAATATCTAAAAAAAAATATTATTTATTTATTGCATTTTATATTATTAAAAAAGAGATTAAATGGAATATAAATATATTTCAACAAGAACATTTAATTATTCAAACAAATATAAATATAAATAGAATGTATGAAAATATAATTAATAATATTGAATCAAATCTTTCAATCGAATATAAAAAAAATTTATATAAGAATTACAATGATTTATTATATAATATTAATAATAATAAAATTATTTTAAAAAAAATTAAAAACACAAATTTAGATGAAGACCTTAATGTTGTTGTATTTAGTAATAATCCTGAATATAAGAGTTTATTAGACATGAAAAATAAAGAAAATGTAAAAGAAGAAATAAAAGAAGAAATAAAGGAAAATCTAATTTCAAAAAATATGACAAATCGTGATATCAATAGAGAAAAAGAAGAAGTAATAAATAAAAAATTATCTGTTTTATCTGAATTTATAACTTATAAAAAAGAAAATAAACCAAAAAATGTATTAGAATATTATAAAAATGAAAATATTGAAGATGAGGATATATCTATTACATCTATTAAAAATATAAATTTTATAAAAAGAAAATAAATCTAATTTCAATTATTTTTATTAATATTTACACTATTAAAATTTAAGTATTTAAAACATCATGATTTAACACTAAATATATTTTATAAAAAATTATAAAAATAAAAAGTATAATACTCAATAAAAATATTTTATATAAAATATTAAGTTAATTGTTTATCTTTAATGATGTAAAAGCAAGTAATTAAAATATATAAAAAAATTGATTAGAAATATTTATGTATAAATATTTTTTAAATATTATTTATTAAAAAATTTATAGTATGAGAATATATATGATATCTAATGATTTTTTTGATAAATATTTTAATTATTTTAAGAATATATTGTTATCTATAAATAATTATAAAATAGGAATATATAGTATTTTTTTATTTATATATTTTTTATTATATTATTTAATAATAATTCCTCAATCATATAAAGATTCTGATAATAATATATTATTTAATTTTTTTGAAAAAATAATTAAAAAAAAAATTTTTAATGTAATTTTAATTATTATTGATATAATATTTATTATATCATTTATTTTAATAAATATATTTTATTTTAAAAATAATAATAATAATAAATTAAATACATATATATTAATATCGATATTTATTGTTTCTATAATATTATATATAAATATTATATCATATAGTAGATATTTAATATCTATATCGGATTCAATTATAACTAAATATATTTTTTTGATAGTATCATATTTTTTTTATTTATTATTTTTTATCTTATTTATATATAACATAAATGTAAATATTAAAGAAAATATTGAATTTTTTATATCAATTGAAGTTCTAATAATATTTTTAATAGAATATATAATATCATTTTATACTAATATTAAAAAATTATATTATAATTTAAAAAATGATGACTTTTCAACATTGACAATTAATTGTTTAAATAATGATATTAATGAAAATTATAATAATGCAGAAATACAAAATATTCAAATAAAAAATATAGAAGAAAAATATGGAGATAATTATATAAAAACTAATGGTAATATACCTATATCATTCTATAATAAAAATATTGAAGAATATCAAGATTTATTTTTATCTGATTTTTATTATCCAGGATCTTATTATTCTTACCTAGCAGATACTCCTTTAAATGGAACACCTGATATTGAAGCTTTAAAAATAGTTTTATCTTTATATAAAGCTAGAATAATACATTTAGATGTTATATCTGATAAAAAAGATCCATATGATCCTTTATCAAATCCTGTGATTTGTTGTGAAAATTTAAGAAAAGGTAAAAAACCATTAATATTTGATGAAGTGATGGGAACTATTAATAAATTTGCATGGAGTACTGATAATAAAAATAATTTATCATATCCATTGTTTTTGTATTTAAATTTTAATTTTAGTGACGAAAATGAAAATATTTATACTAGAATATATGAGTCTTTATTAAAATTTTTTTCAAAATATTTTATTGATAAAAAATATAGTTTTTCAGGTCGAAATAATAATTATCCAATATCAAATGCAAAAATTAAAGATTGTCTAGGAAAAATAATAATAATAACTAATAGATATCCAACTAAAACTGCTTTAGATGAATTGATAAATACAACTTCAAATGGTCTAAATGATACTTTTAATATGGAAGAATATAAACAGTCTTATATAACATATGATAAATTAGGATTATCACAAGATAGCGATAAAAATGAATTATTATTAAAAACTAAATCTTCATTAAATTTTTATTATACAAATCCAAATATAAATTATAAAAATAATTCTCAATCAAAAGCAGGGTTATTCAATCCATCTTTTCAAGATTGTGCACAATATGGTATACAGGCAACGATGATGTATGTATTTTTACCAGATGAAAATTTTAAAAAATGGAATTTATTTTTTAAAAATAAAAATAATTTAGATCCTGTTTTAAAAGATGAATCATTAATATTATTAAATAATAATACTAATAAAATAAAAAAACAAAATCCAATATTAGGTTTACAAAAACCACAAAAGTATTGTTTAATTCCAGGATCATTATCAACTGATAAATCAAATTTATCAGATAATTATGTAAATTCTACATGTAATTCATAAGTTTATATATTTTTATTAATTTATTATTAGATTTATAAAATATATATATTATAAATTTTATAATATTATAATATATGTTAAATCAAAATAATTTCAATTCAAATGATTTTTTATTAGGTATAAATTATTCCTATAAAAATTTAACAGATGGTGATAAATTAGTTTATAATTTACAAAAAATAGAAAATAAAGATGGTAAAAAAATTTTAGATAATAAAAATTTTAAAAATCCTAAAAAAATTGAAATAATTGTAGATAATATAATAACTAAATTAGAAAAAGATGTAATTTTATTAACCAATAAAATTAAAAATTATAATGTTGAAAAAAAAAAAATAATAAATATAAATACTAAAGAAATTAATAAATTAAAAGGTATTATACGAAGTATATATTATTTAGTAAAAGTTGTAGATAAATCATCTAATGATAATAAATTTAATAAAGTTAATATTTCATTAAAATTAAAAAAAATAATAGAAAATCATAAAGAATTATTAAATGATATAAATAAAATTATAAGAGAAAAAAAATATGAAATTAATATAAAAGAAGATATAGAAGAAGATATAAAAAGAGATATAAAAAGAGATATAAAAAGAGATATAAAAATATTAAATATTATTACGAAACCAGATATAATATTAAACGATAAAAAAAGTAATTCTATTCAGAAACCAAATATAATATTAGACGGTAAAAAAAGTAATTCTATTCAGAAACCAAATATAATATTAGACAATAAAAAAAGTAATTCTATTCAGAAACCAAATATAATATTAGACGATAAAAAAAGTAATTCTATTCAGAAACCAAATATAATATTAGACGATAAAAAAAGTAATTCTATTCAGAAACCAAATATAATATTAGACGATAAAAAAAGTAATTTTATTCAGAAACCAAATATAATATTAGACGATAAAAAAAGTAATTCTATTCAGAAACCAAATATAATATTAGACGATAAAAAAAGTAATTCTATTCAGAAATTAAATATAATATTAGACAATAAAAAAAGTAATTCTATTCAGAAACCAAATATAATATTAGACGATAAAAAAAGTAATTCTATTCAGAAATTAAATATATTTTATAATAATTTAATTTCTGAAAAAAATATGAGAGATATAGAAAATATGAGAGATATAGAAAATATGAGAGATATAGAAAATATGAGAGATATAGAAAATATGAGAGATATAGAAAATATGAGAGATATAAAAAATATGAGAGATATAAAAAATATAAGAAATATAAGAAATATAGAAAATATAGAAAATATAGAAAATATAGAAAATATAGAAAATATAGAAAATACAGAAAATATAGAAAATACAGAAAAGTATTTAAATAATGAAGTTGATAAAAAAAATAGAAATTATTTTGATAGAGCTTATAAAAATAATGAAAATAATTTAGATGATGATAAATTTATATCAAGAAATAATTTTTTCAATCCGAAAGATGATAAAAATATACCATTAAAAAGAGAAATAAATGATATAAAAAAAATAAAAATAATTAATAGAATATCTAAAAAAATAAATAATATAATAATTACAGAATATAATGCAAAAAAAATGCTAGATAATTATTTTTTATAAAAAAAAATAATAAAATTTATTATTAATAAAAGTATAAAAAATATAAATATACAATATATAATTTTTGTGTAATCTTTTTCATCATATTTTATATCATCATCGTCATCATATAATTTAATTTTTTTATTATAAACAGTTTCATACTTTTTTATAACATTATCATATGATAATATTTTTTTACCTATTTCAGAATTGACCATATTATGAATATCTATCACCCAATATACTAATTTTTGTCGATTATCTAAAAAATTATCAATTGGATATTCTATAATATGTCTTTTATAATTTTTCTTACATACAGAACATGGAATTGTTTCCTGTAGACTTAAAAAAAATTTTTTATAATTATTTTTATCTTCAATTGATGGAGATAATGGATAATTAAATGAAATACTGTGTAGAGAAAACCATAAATGTGAACCCCATATATTTTGATTCATATATGTTATTATATAAGAAATTATTGATTTATTAATATATTTAATTTTAATTTAATTTAAATATATTTAAATTAAAAAAATCTTATTATAATGTATAAAATGAATACAAATAACTTTAAAAAAAATTGGTTAAACTCGTTATCATTCTTAGATAATTGTATAGTAAATTGGACTATTGTAATAATATTAGTATTATATTGTTCAACAATATTTGATAATATAAATAATTTTATAGGAAATTTATATAACTTAAGTATTATTAAAATAATAGTTCTATTGTTAATTGTTTATGTTGCTCCGAAAGATACTACTATTGCAGTTTTATTAGCATTAACTTATATTATTTCTATATTTTATATGGCTAATAGCGAAAATTTTTATAGTAGTTCAAATGAAAAAAAAAATGTAGATAATAAAGGATCTATGGGATCTATGGGATTAATGGAATCTATGGGATCTAAGGGATCTATGGGATCAATGGAATCTATGGAATCTAATTCTATGAAAAAAAATCCAAATAAAATGATGAATTATGATAATAATCAGAATATTGAAAGTTTTTCATCTAAAAGTAAAGAACACTTTTTTCCTCTACAAAAAGTTGATTATACAGAAGAATCAATAGTTAATACAAAACAAAATCTAAATCTAAATCAAAATGTAAATCAAAATATGTTAAATGATATGACATGTTTACAAACATATGTTCCAGTTAATGAACAAATTGGAGATGTTTGTATTCCAACTTCTACTTTTAAAAATGAATTTAATGCACAAGGATTAAATTATCCCGAAGGATTTAATCATAATGTTAATGGGAGTCCATTAGATGTTTAAATAATATTTTATTAGTAGTACTAGGTAGACTATGTTATAATATTCAAAAATTATTTTATAATTATTATATTTTTATTGATTTTTAACAATAAAAATATAAAGTAAATAGAAAATATTATTTTTTACTAAAAGGTCTATGTACGTACATTGCTATTTTAGGAAAATTTTAATAAATTATTATAAAATATTAGAATGTTATATAATAAATAATTGAATAAGTTAAAATATTATTTTATAAAAATATCAATTAAAATTTAAAATTTGTTTTTAGTAATTTTATTAATCAATATTTTTAATTAAGTTTTATTTTAATCTAAAATTAAACATCATTTATTTTATAATAATCTAAAATAGTAAATTTATTTTGTTTCATTTTAATTCTTTAATAAAAAAGCTAATAACTTAAGGTTTATACAATATTATTGCTATTAATTATTTATATAAAAAATATTTTTATTAAGTATTATACTTTTAATTTTTATGGTAATTCATAAAATATATTTAGTTTATAATTTATTTTAAATTTCAATATTTTAATATTATATACTTTTTTTATAAATTACTTAAATCCTTAAGTTACTAGAATTGTCTTCAATCTTTTAAATATCTGTGTTTTATATTTTTATAAATATAAAATTATTTTAAATTTATTATTTAAAAAAGTATATTATAATATATTATAATGATCTTACAACCAGTTAAAAAATTATCACAAGATTCAAATTATCAAAGACCAGAAATTACGATTACTGAGTCGATCCAAAATAAAAAAAATATTGAAGATCAATTAATAGATTTTGAAGAGATTAATGAAGATGATTTAAATTTCATAAATATAAATACACAGTTAAAATATATTTCTTATGATAAAAAAAATAATAAAGAATTATTTAGATTTGGAGGTCTATTAGTTAAAATTGCAAAAGATTATTTAATTTTAAGAGGAAAAGAAAATTTAACTTTTAGTGTACAGCGTTATACAAAGAATGATAATAATGAAATAATTCATAATACAAGATTTTTTAAAAAAATTAAAGAAACAGATAAATTAAAAATAGAATTAGAAGATACTATATTAAAAGCTACCGAGAAACTTAAAAAACAAAATTCTATAATTGAAAAACAAAAAAAAGAATTAATTGCTTTAAAAAAAGTAGAGAGATAAACAAGTATATTAACATTGACTTAAATATAGAAGAGGAATTATCCGAATGAGCCTACTTAAATTTAGACTGAAATTTTATTAGTTAAAATATTAATATAATATTTATAATTTGGTATTATAATTTAAGAAACAGTAACATGTCTAGAATAGTTCCAGTATAGACATAGACTAGTTTTATGTTAATAAATTAAAAACTGACTAACAGAACTTTAGGCCTGGCCCTGGATGGCAAATTTTAAGACATAATTATAAAATATTATATTTTGAACAATAAAAAAATAAGTTAAATAAAAAATTATAAAATTTGCCATCTAGGGCCAGGTCTACAGAACTTCTCCTAAAAATATCCAAAAAAAAATGATAATTATTTCTTTATACTATTAATTTATTTTGATAGATTACTTAAAAAATGTCAGTTCATAATAACGTAAAAGATGTTTATTTTCGTAATTTAAAAAATCCTCTAGAAAATACTATACGAAAACATGGTATTCATAAAATAGAAGATAATTTACGTTTATGTTGTATATTGGATTCATTCAATAAAATTTTTAGTCTAAACGATATAATATTTTTTGCAAGGATTCTTTATGGAAGGGTTATCAATTCTAGAAAAAATCATGATAAGACGATATATGATCCAGCTCATGCTAAATCACAAATAATTAATATAACATGTATTATTATTTATTTAAAAAGACTTAAACATGATAAAAGATCGACATATTATAGAAATTTAGTTAAAATTGTTATGTTTCATCTTGAAAAAATAGATGATTTTCTATCAATTGTTTCAGATGAAAAAATATCACATAAAGATCTTTTTTTTATACAATATTGTAAAAAATGGAGAGATATTTCTATAAAACTCTTAAATAATGAAAATTTAGAAAAAATAAAAATATATTCAAATGAATTAATTAGAGAAATAAAAGTTTTTAAAATTGAAGATTTAAAAATAAATGAAAAAAATTTTACTTTCTCAAAATCTATTAATATAGAGTTGTTTTTATCATAGATTTTAATAAAAATCATTTTTTGTTAAATTTATTATTCCATTTTCTTTTATAAAAATAGTATGTTCAAATTGAGAGATAATAGAATTATCTATATCATATATAGGTGGAAAAGTATCAATTATATATTTTTTTTTTAATGAATTTAATATATTAGTATAATCATATATTGGATTTAATTCATATAACCATCTCTGACAAAAAGGAAGTGTATAATAATTATCTTTTATTATTTTATATACTTTTTTTTCAGTTTTATTAAAATTATTATTATAACAATTTTTATTAATCATGTAATGACTTATTGGTTCTTTTAATATGGATATCCCATTACCAGTTGTTATAAATGGTTCTATTGCATAGTATTCAAATTCTTTAATTCTTTTATCATAATTTATAGCAATATTTGGTACTGCAACTCCTGCATGTATTTCATATTTTCTTATCATATGACCCGATAAGTCTCCCATTATTTTTATTGGATATGTTATTCCATCTATTATAATTTCTTTTGATTGAATATATTCTTCTATTTCAGCACCAATTTCACCTAATATTTTATCAGGATTACATAAAGATACTGCATAATTTGTTATTTTTTTAGAAATATTAATAAAATCATTATATTTTTCATTAAAATGTAATGTAAATGCAGAATCTATTATAGTTCCTTCAACATGAACTCCATAATCTATTTTAATGATATCATCTTCTTTTAATATTATATCACTTTCATCATAATTTGGAGTATAATGAGCTGCACAATTATTTAATGATAAACCTATTGGAAATGCAATACCTCTATCTAATGGATTATTTATATCAAAATTTATTTCATCCTTTATTTTATTTTCTATTATTATTGCAATATCTTTTAATGATAATCCACATTTAATATTTTCTCTTATATATTTACCAACATTTATATGAACTTTTGCTGCTTTTATACCATTAATAAGTGTTTTATCCATTTATATATTACTATTATATTCTTTATATTAGTACTAATATAAAGAATATAATTTAAATAAATTTTATTTCTAAAAATATAATGAATCAGTAGAATAAATATCATAAACTTAAGGATTTATATATTTAAACATAATAATATGTAATTATTAAAATATATTTATTTACAATAATCAAATAACCTTTTTATAAATAGTTTATTTATATTAATACTATTTTATAAAATAATTATTAAAAAGTATAGATAAATTTTACACCTTTGCACAATTAAAACGCTGATTTTAATAAATAAAATACTTAAAATAATAATAATATATTATATTAACAATGAATAGTAAGAAGTCTATATTAATTTGTTCATTAGAGGTTTGAATTATTACGATGATAATCGGTTAAGCTATATGCAAAATAATTCTTTTTTACCTATAAAACTTCATATCCATTACACGATGGGTTATAATCAAATTTTTACTAATTTGTATTATTTTTCTCTGTTAATTCGGCGTTTTAATTGTGCAAAGGTGTAAAATATTTATTCTACATTTTTCATTATATTATTTAATATATTAAAAATATATTTTTAAAAATAAATAACATTAAATAATATAAATGAATAAATATTTAGATAATAAAATATGTAATTTTGAGATTTTATTTAACTACAATGAAACTAAAAAAAATATATTATCTGCTTGTTTTTTTAAAATGAATAATCATTATAAAAATTTTAAAATATATACAGATGGATTAAAAAATATTATTAATTTATTAAATACACAAAATAAATATATACTACGTATTTTTATAGATGAAAATATTAGGAATGATAAATATATATTTAATTTATTAAGTTTAAATAAAAAAATAGAGATAGTAGTATTTAAATGTAATAATTATCTAATAGATGGTTATCATGTAGATGTTTTTGGAACTTTTTTACGATTTTTTCCATTATTTAACTTTAAAAATAATGATGCTGATAATATCATATTAATAGATATTGACTTAAAAAAAGATGATTTATTTTATCTTAAAAATTTAATGGATTACCAGACAAAAAAAAAAGAAGTTATTGGAAGAGGTAAAATTGTTGATTTATTAATAAATAACAATATACCTCATTTTTTTGCAGGATTACTTGGATTTTTTAACTTAAAATTTAATAAAAAATTATTAATAAATTTTATAGAAAATATTGAAAGTATTAAAAATAATTCACTTTATTCTAAAAGAAATAAAAATTTTTCATACGGAACAGATGAACTATTTTTAAATAAATATTTAATTTATAATAAAGAAAATAAAATAAAATTTAAAACAGCTGTATTATTAGATTATAATATTAATTGGTTTTTATATTATTGTAAAGATAACTTAATTAAAAAATGTCCTAAAAAAACATATAAATATTTACAATATATATTAGATAAATTTTATAATAATGAACTTAATAATGAAGAAATGTTTACAAAAATTGACAAATATATATATAATAGAAATATTTTTATTGAAGAAAAAAAAATATTATCAAAAAAATTTTATGATATAATAATTAATTTAAAAAAAAATAATGAGATGTGGTTAAAAAAAGAAATAATATCATTTATACATAAATATTTTTTAAATATAATTTATAGTATAAGTATTATATACTTTGATAAAAAAAATATAAATATAAAAAATGTAAATCATATTTATAAAATATGTATTTAGTTTATTATAAACGATAACTATATTAAGAAAAATGTCATACACTTAATTATTTTTACAATAATGGAACTATTTATACAATAGTTTATATGAAAAATTTTATAAAATATTAATATTTTAATTTATTTTATTTAAATTATGGTAAGAAACATATATTCTGCATCTCCAATATTGAATAATTATCAATATTATTTTTTTATTAAATCATCATCATTATCATCATCATCATCATCATCATCATCATCATCATCATCATCATCATCATCATCATCATCATCATCATCATCATCATCATCATTGTCTTCAGCGTCTTTATTTTCTTCATTTTCTTCATTGTCTTCAGTGTCTTCAGTGTCTTCATTGTCTTCATTGTCTTCATTGTCTTCATTTTCTTCATTGTCTTCAGTGTCTTCATTGTCTTCATTGTCTTCATTGTCTTCATTGTCTTCATTGTCTTCAGTGTCTTCATTGTCTTCATTTTCTTCATTTTCTTCATTGTCTTCATTTTCTTCATTTTCTTCATTTTCTTCATTTTTTTTATCGTCTTTATCGTCTTTATCGTCTTCATTATTTTTTAATATTTTAAAATTTTCAGTATATATAGAATATTTTAAATTTTCATTTTTTTCTATATTTGTAATATATTTTAAATCTTCATCTTTTATTAATGTAAAATATGGATCATAATATTTTTTGATATTAATTTTTATATTTTTTTTATATTCTTTTTCAAAGTTATTAATTTCTATAAAATCATAATAACTTTTTTTATTAAAAATAACATTAATAAAAATACTCTGTTTTTCATCAATAATAAATGAAATTATATTTTCATCTCTATTACTTTTATATATCTTATCTATTTTAACATTTATAAAAAATCCTCTATTACCATATATATTATATGAATATTTATTAAAAGTATTTGGTATATTTATAGTTATTATATATTTATTACTTTTTTTATAAATATTTTTTTCAAAAATAAAATTATTTATCATTTAAATATAAATATAGTAATATTTTTAAATATAAATACTTTCTAAAAATATTTTATAAAGTAATTCTTAAATTAATATAAACTATCTATATAGTCATTAAAAAAATCTACTAAAAATATCTTTACTATATTTATTAAAAAAATTGTAGAATTTAAAAATGTGATGATTATAGTTACGATTATTTATAAAACCTTAAATTACTTATATTGTGTAAAAAAGGTTTAATAATTTTCTATTAAACTTTCATAATGATTAATTCTTATAAAAAATCTTAATATTTCTTTTTCTAATCCATATAATACGTTCCATCCATCTCTTTCATTATTATCATTATTTATATTTTCAATTATCCATTTATAATAATCTTCAATATCTATAATATTTTTACTAGATAAATTATTTTTGACATAGATAAATTTCCATATAGGAGGTTTAAATGGAAAATGATCATTACAATCTAATTCTAATTTTAATTCTATATTATCTCCACAAAAAGAAAAAATTATATCATTTATTTCTTTTGGTAAATTAAAATTTATATAATTGTTCTTACTAAAATAATGATATATTATATAGATACTATTATTACATTTATCTACTTTTATGGATACATTATAATTATTTATACCAATATATTCTTTAATTCCTTCTGAATTTCCACTAGTTCTATCAATAAAAGAATCATATCGTCTCATAAAATAATTTGTCATATTCTTTTATAATAATATATTTTTATATTTTATATATATTTAGATTATGTTATAATTAAATAAAAACAATTTCTTAATTTTAATATTGAAGATATATGTTTCTTACTAAGCTCATTAATTATAATTAAAAAATTATATATTTTTAATCTAAAAAGTTTAAGTATTTAATAAATCATTATTAATTTTTTTTTTATATAATGTTCTGTATAAATTTTGAAATTTATCATATTTCATATTAAATTTTCCATCAATATGTTCTAATTTAATATTTTCAACAATATCTTTATCTTGATTTACAGTATCAATCATCATATTTAATGTAATTTTATTTCCTAAATAATTATATAATTCTTCAAAAATATTTGTAGGATTAGATTTATACCAATAACTACGATATGTTTTCATATAAAAATGCGAAAATGTCATATTTATAGGAGTAACATGAGTAATAATTGTATTTATATATTTTCCAAATTTAATACGAACAATTTGTGTATGAGGTAAAATAAATTCATTATCAACTTCTAAATAATCACTATTAAAAAATTTTTTAGCAATTGAATTATCACTTGCTTTATAAATATATTGTGTTTTATAATGATTTGGATAATCATTTACTATTTTTGGAGGAATCTCTTTTATTGGAACAGGAACTTGTAAATTTCCGAAAGAATGTACATAAGGTATATGCATTATATCTAATGAATTTTCTGATAATAATCTAGCATAATTTTTAATAGGTAAATTGAGAAAATTACTTGTACAATTTGGATTTATAGATTCAGGTTCTTCATATATTGTTATATTAAAATCATTAACCGTTGAATTAATATTTAAATAAACAAATCCATTTTTTTCTATTATTTTATAACTTTTTATATTTTTACATGGAGTATTTGTAAAATTTAATCCTGGAACTTTAATTAATTTTCCATAACTATTAAATTCATATCCATGATAAGGACATAACAAATTATTATTTATTAATTTTCCTTTTGATAATGATGCACCTCTATGAGAACAATGATTATCTAATGCATAGTAATCATATTTATCTTTCCATATTACATAATCATTATTCCATATTGTTTTTTTATATAATTTATTAATATAAAATTCATTTTTTTCTCCAATTACATACCAATTATGATTATTCATTTCATAAAATTTTTTTTGAATATGTTTATATGACTTAAAATAAAAAGAGTTATATAATAAAATATTTATAAATAAATTTAGTAAAAATAACATATTATTTATAATAATAAATATTTTATATATTATTTTTATATATAATTAAAAATAAATATTTAATATATATGATATTAGAAGAATTACCTTTATTATTTATATTAACAAATAATAAAAAAAGATTTTGGAAAGTATGGATTGAAAAAAATGAAAATATTATATATATACATAGAGAATATGGTATTATAAGTGGTAAAATAACAAAAATAAAAAAAGAATATGAATCATTAAAAAAAGCAACTACTCAAATAAATTTTTTATGGAGAAAAAAAAAAGAATCTGGATTTCAAGAAGAAAATGAAATAAAAAATAACTTGATTAAAATAAAAAGTAATATTATTAAACCAATGGGTGCTCATAAATTAGATGATCATTATAATAAAATAAAATATCCTGCATTTATTCAAAAAAAACTTGATGGATTTAGATGTATTTCAAATATAGTTGATAAAAAAGTATTTTTATATTCAAAAAGTATGAAAAAATTTCTTTATTTAGATCATATAAAATTAGAAATTTTAAAAATTAAAGAATTGTTAAATGATAACTTTTATTTAGACGGAGAATTATATGAATTTGGTATACCATTAAATGATATATATAAGTTAGTGATGAAAAAATATGTATCTGAACAAAATATTAAAGATATGAAAAAATTATCTTATTATGTTTTTGATATCTTTAATGTTAATAATTTAAATTTAATTTTTGATGAAAGATATAATATATTAAAAAAAATATTTGAAACAAATAAATTTAAGTATTTAAAGTTAGTTGAATGTAAAATTGTTAATTCATATGAAGAAATAAAAGATATTAACGTTAAATATATATATGAAGGATATGAAGGAGTTATTATTAGAAATAAAGATGGAATATATAAATTAAATTCAAAATCATATGATGTTTTAAGAACAAAAGAATTTAAAAAAAATAATTTTTTAATAATTGGTGCAAAAGAAGGACATGGTACACAAAAAGGATCAATAATTTTTAAATTAAAATGTTTATATAATGATAATAGTTTTTATGCAATTCCAATTGGAACTATTAATTCTCGAAAAAAAATGTATTTAGAATATATTAAAAATCCATTAAATTATATTAATAAATATGCAATTGTAAAATATTTAGAAATAAATAAAAATGGATGTGTTTCTAGAAATCCTATTATTGAAAAAATTAAAAATTTATTTTAATTATTTTTAATAAATGTTTTATATAATAATAAGATGTTTCATATTTAATTATCAATAAATATACATTAAAAAATATATTTATTTTTTAAATTGTTCAATTATTTTTTATATATTTTTTATAAAAGATATTTTTATAAAAATATAGAGTGTATCAAATTATAAAATATTTTATAATTTAATTATTTAATAAAAATATTTTCAAAAATCCTAGATTTTGATGTAATTTATATACAGGGGCTGTTGTATAATTCCGTTATCAATGTTTTATTGATAAATATTTTTTGTTATTTAATAAAATACCAACTAAAAATAAAAATTTGTTTTTTATTTTTTTAATAAATTAATATTAAATTTATATATATTTTTAATATATTGTATTATTATTGTTAAGATAATATTAAACTACTAATAATTAATATTTTTTAAAAATATTATTAAAAAATTTATTGTTTAATTATTTTTTTATTTATAAAATATTCAATAAAATTTAAAAATAAATAAAATTACTAAAAAATAAAAAACAAATTTTTAATTTTTATTGATATTTTTATAAATTAATATTTTAACTTTTTCAATAATTTATTGTATAATGAATTATTGAACAAGTTAAAACAAATTTTTACTTTTAGTTAGTATTTTAATAAAATAACAAAAAATATTTATCAATAAAACATTTATAACTGAATTATGTAACATCTCCAATTTGTTAATGATTATAAAAGATATAAATAAATTAGACCTGGCCCTGGATGGCAAATTTCATAATTTTTATTATTTAACATATTATTTTATTAATATTTTCAACAATAAAATAAAAATAATTTATAATAATTTCTTAAAATTTGCCCAGCAGGGCCAGACCTAAAATAAATAAGAATATAAAATATTAATTATATTTTTATCAGATTTTTATCAGAAATTATAAAATTATTTTTTTTGGACTATTTTGTTGAACTATTTCTTGGACTATTTTGTTGAACTATTTCTTGGACTATTTTGTTGAACTATTTCTTGGACTATTTCTTGGACTATTTCTTGGACTATTTCTTGGACTATTTCTTGGACTATTTCTTGAACTATTTCTTGAACTATTTCTTGAACTATTTCTTGAACTATTTCTTGAACTATTTTTTTGGACTTTTTCTTGGACTTTTTCTTGGACTTTTTCTTGGACTTTTTTTGGACTATTTATTGGACTATTTTTTTGGACTTTTTTTTTTAATTTTCCAGATTGTGTCTTTATATTTTCATTTTTAATTTTAAAATTACTTAATAATGGATTTAAAGGATTTTTATTAGTACGTAAAGAATTAAAATGGTTGGATTTAGATTTTGATAAAGAGATACCTTCTCTGTAAAACGAATTTAATTCATTTGAATATAAATGATTAGAGTTTTTATTTGTAGGAGATATAGATAATGAATCTCTAAAATTAGAATTATTTAATCCTTCTAACATAATATTTCCAAATATTTTTTCATTGCATGTCATACCATTATTATTACTAAATTTGAACATGAATTTATTACCATCGATATATATATTAATTTTATATCTATCTGATTTTGTACTATTTAGACTAACTTCTTTTCTAAGAGTAGACTTTTTAGAAGTACCAGATTCAATTTTAGGGTCATCATATGCAAAATGAAAAGAACTAAAAGAATTTGAATTACTGCTAATAATAGTATCTAATTTTACTAAATTAATTGATATATGTGAAATATTTTTTTTACCATTTTTGATCCATATTATTATATATGGATTAAATGGGTGGTTACTATGACGTTTAAATTCATAATAAGAAACATAGTTTTCATATCCATTGCTTTTTAATATACCTTCAATTGAATTAATTATATCTTGTATATTAAGTATTAATGATGTAATATCCACTATAATATTATTTTTGTTAAAATTTAGATTACTAGATACTGTTGAAACACACGATCTTCTATTTATTTTTCCAACACCTACTGCGGTTTGTGGTATGCAACATTTTTTTCTGTGTTGATGGGATTTTAATATGCCATTGCTGGATGGTTCTACAGAACAATTTCTCATGTGTGGTGGTTTATAAATTTTTTGAGATAATTTATAGGATTGTTGTTTTTTATGCGATGATACAGGCGATGGTACACGTGCTGATACAGGCGATGATATATGCGATGATACAGGCGATGATACACGTGCTGATACAGGCGATGATACACGTGCTGATACAGGCGATGATATAGGAGATGATACATGCGATGATATAGGCGATGATATAGGAGATGATATAGGCGATGATATAGGAGATGATACATGCGATGATACACGTGCTGATACAGGCGATGATACACGTGCTGATACAGGCGATGATATAGGAGATGATACATGCGATGATACATGCGATGATACATGCGATGATATAGGCGATGATATAGGAGATGATACATGCGATAATGATTGCGATGATGATGATGATGATCCTTTACTTTTTCTTGATAAATTAGATGATTTATTAGTTAATTTTGATGATTTTTCTCTTCTTATTAATTTAAATAAATTTTCATTAGAAATTTCTTCATTTTCTTCATTTTCTTCATTTTCTTTATTTTCTTTATTTTCTTTACTATTTATTATACTTTTTTTTTTTTTTCTTTTTTTTTTTCTTTTTTTTTTTTTTTTTTTTTTTTTTTTTTTTTTTTTTTTTTTTTTTTTTACCTTTTTTTTTACCTTTTTTTTTATCTTTTTTTTGTTTTACTATTGTATTTTTAAAATTATTAAATATAGACTCATTTATATTAGCAGGTGTATTAGTAGTACTTAATGTACTAGTTGTTGATAATTTATGATTTTTCATTAAATTATTATATTTTGTAATTATTTCATTTAATATTGGTGATAATATTCTCATTAACATCTTTTTTTTATCTGGTAAAAATTTTATTTTTTTTAATAATATAGATTCAACCGTTAAATTAATTATATTAATATTTTCTCCAGGTTTAGACCAAACTATTTTATTAATTATTTCTGTATAAGATTCTGTTATATGTCTATATAATATAATATAAATTTCATCTTTATCTTTATCTTCATAAGTTTTATCAAGAATTTCTAAAATTATATCTTTAGTATCTTCTAATTTAATTCTTTTTTTCATTTTTTCGAATTCAATTTCCATTATATAAATATATTATATAAATATACACCCAAATCTAGGATTTTTGGATAGCTAATTTATTAAAAAAATAAATTATATATTTAACTTAAAGAATAATCTATAATTTATTTTTTTAATAAATATTTTTAATATTTAACTTAAAGAAATAGAGTATTTAAAGAAATTATAAAAAAAAATAAAGAATTATTTCCTTATATAAAAATTCTTTAAGTATACTTTAATAATTTATTATAAG
>Ga0214919_10004142_pt1 | contig 21337 bp, 24 predicted proteins | sample LL1503_MetaG_FD_177994 | JGI IMG/M metagenome (GOLD analysis project Ga0214919, IMG submission 177994) | Freshwater microbial communities from Lake Lanier, Atlanta, Georgia, United States - LL-1503 | ecosystem: Environmental > Aquatic > Freshwater > Lake | place: USA: Georgia | collected... | reverse complement strand
CTTTTTTCTATTGGCCATCCACGATACCAACAGAAAATTCTTTAGGCCTTAGAATACCTGGTGGATCACTGACAATAGGAGCTTCTGGTGGATTTGAAGGAGGATTTTCTTCTATGAATATGATTTCACAAAAGGGTACGGACATATCCTATGGAACAGATTCAAGTTCTGGAATATACTCAACCGGAGGGTATAATATAAATACCCCGGATCAATTGAACATTACTAGTCAATATTTAAATATATCTGGAACAACAGGGGGATTTCGAGATCCAATCAGTTCAATAACTACTGTAGCTCCAGATACACCACATACTATAATAACACCAACAGGAACAGCTGGATTTAAATCAACAAGAACCGGTGATACATATGCAGGACTTTCACAGACTGTTTACCATCTTTCGCTAGAAAACTCTACAGGAAAAGAATTCTGGCTTTCCACTAAGGGCAAGCTTAAAATGAATAAAGTGGTGGAAAGCATAACCTACCCTTCAACAAATGCTGGAACTATTGGTTATACTGGGGCTACAGCAATAAATTGGTATTTCATATCAAGAACTTCATCAACTGTAGGATCCCCTTTAGATAACGGGAATATGATGATAATTAATCCCGCTATAGTATCAGGACAACACGTAGGGCTAGGATTATATAACGACCCTGATTTTGGTTGGGGAGGATCCGGTGGACTTCAAATGGGGGAGTCAATAAACATAACCGTCCATAACAGTTCGGATTCACCTGGAACATCAGCAACAGGTTTCAAGTTTATCGGTGTTGGGACAGGAGCTTCTGCTTCTTGTGTAACTAAAGTAACACTTCCTTTCTTATCTCCGACTATAGAACTTACTATTGCTAGGGGAGTTGCTGGATCTGGCCTAACTACAGTTTACTATAGAGCGTATCAGCCTTGGTCGGCAAGCACTGCGGCAAGTGGGCCCACCGGAGGTTCTGGGGGATCTTTCACTTATTGATATATACAATAACTTATTAAGATTTCGTAGAAAAAATGCCGGATTTAAAATTACTAAGAATACAAGAAGGAGACAATCAGAAGGTTCTAGTTGATAAAGTCAACTCCAACTTTTCTGATCTATTGTCATTTGGTGGAGGCCCTTATGGTAAGATAGGTGATCAAGGACCTCAGGGCGATACTGGGCAAACTGGTCCGATTGGTTCTTATGGTGATATGGGGGAAAGAGGAAGTATTTGGACTATAAGTGATACAAATCCAGGATCAACCGGATATATTAATAATGATTTTTGGTTGAATACCGGACTAGGCTTAGGCAATCCAATATATCAATTTTCTACATCCTCTGGTTGGAACCAATATGGATTTGGTATTCTTTCCCAGGATATATTTAGACTTTATCCTAATATTCAAACATCGGTCGGAAATTCTTCTTATACTGGATATACCTTAACTTCAATAAATCCCTCCGATTATACCTTAGTACTTAGCGATAACTCTCTGTCTTCAGCTGGTGCTACAGCAAGTGCAAACCCGCAATATTCTAAAGTAATTATAGCCATTGACGGAGGAGCAACCGGAAAAAATCTGATGACATTTAGCAAAAGCAATTACGGGTCAAACGGATCTTTTAATTCTAAAATACCTAGATTCTATTGGTCTTCTACATCTACATCTGCCTCTTTAAAATATGGGCTTTCTTGGAAAATTGGGGATTCTTTATTTTTTGATATTCCTTCTGGCCAATTAAATCTATCAACAACAAGCAATGGAGGAACTAACTCAATATATAATTCTACTGGATTCAACCTGAATCTTAGCGGAAGCCAGGGACTTACTATATCAGCTTTGGGTAAAATTATATTTAATTTTTCTTCTACTGGAAGTATGCTACTATCCAATAGAAACATGAAATACACTATAGCTGCGGGGGGAAATAAATTCGAGATGCCTCTTACTTTTAGTTTTACTAATACATTAAATTCATCACTACCCCCGCTTTGGCTAGAAAGCACAAAGGCAAATTCGGGCAACCTTTCATACAGATCACTAAATACTATATCAAGTAGAGCATCTAGATTATTTCTTGCTTACACCTCAAGCGAAATTATTTTCGATGTTAAAGCTAATGGTGAAGTTTGGTATAATAAAAGAATTAACTCAATACAACCGCCGCAGTCTCTTACAGCTACTATTACCGCCCCTACCAACCTGGGAGGTCCGACTATTACTGTTCAGTGGTATACCGCAATACCAGGTGCAGTATATTCAGCTACTGGACTACAGTCACAGAGAATAAATGCAAATAATGGTTCGGATTTTGTTATCAGTCCTGGAACATATGGTCCTTCCGATACAGTAGGGGTTTGCTTATGGACACCAGCAACGGGTGGAAGCGGTACTGATAACAATGGCGGATGGCTAAACATGTTAAACGATTACGAAGCAATTAGCTTTAGCGTCAGAACAGATTCCGATAGTAAATACATTAGATTCTTAGGGCTAAACACGACTAATACCTTTAGTGATCCACCTTATGCTCCTTCTGGTTCTGTCCAGGCTATAGATTTAACTGGAGCCACTGCTATAGGGGTTTCACATATAGATTTTACGATTATGAATATAAAAGGATCTGGTTCTACAGGAGGAACCAGTAGATGGTTTAAAGTTTACTATAGCGCATATGGCGGTAATATATCGGGAAGTAAATGCGGGGTAATGTACACTACAAATTCAACAGCATTTTAAGATACAGATATGCACTTTAACACTAAATATATTTTTACTGGAGATTCAGCTTCGGATATAAAAAGGAAGATTAATTATAATTTTGATCAGATTCTTTCTTTTGCTGTGGGCCCGAATGGACATCAGGGTTCTAAAGGACCTAATGGATATGATGGTCCTGCCGGAAACCCCGGTTTAACTGGGCCAACAGGTCTAAGAGGAACCCTTTGGTCAAAACTTGATGATGCACCAACATCAGGCAATCCTTTTGATTTGTGGATAGATTCTAATAGTAGCGACTACCCGGTAAACGTATTAGGTACTACCGGTTCTTGGTCATATAGCGGATATTCATTATTTAATTCCTCTTATTTTGCTGTATATGACGGAATAGTTGGACCTGCAGGTGTAATTGATAAGTATGCAGTAGGTATAAAAAGCGGGAATTTAAACGAGTCTAATACATCTTTAGTTATAGACGATGATTATTCTTCAGCGTCAGGTATAAATCCAACTAGAAGCAAGTTATTAGTGTCTACTGAGGATCAAATAACTAGACCTATATTATCTTTTTCTAAGACTGGTGCAATTTCCACAGGTGTACCCTCATTCTATTGGAGAACTTTGGGTAATTCAGCTTCATTGAGATACACTTCCGTTGGTAATTTTGAAATCTCATCGTTATTAGGAATTACCATAGACTCTTATACTGCAAGAACACTTTTATATGGGCAGAGCGCAAAAATAACATCAGTTAATGATTTTAATCTAGGCGGAACCGGTGATTTCTATCTGTACTCAAACACAACAGTTGGTGTAGGTAGCGATATTTCTATATCTTCTTCGAATTTAACTTTGTCTTCTGCGAGTTTAATCTCTAGAATACCTATAAAGGTTCAAATTACCAATGACTCGTCGGGACAGTATGTTTTCAGTGCGGGGAAAAGCACACCAACAGGAACCACAACTTCTACTGCTGGTATATCGATACTATCTTCTAGTGCTCAAGATTCAGCCTTTGAGTTTTTTGACTATAAAAATGCTCCCATATTATCAGCTAAGCCTAGAGGAAGTGTATCCTCAGGTAAACATCTCCAGACTACATTCGGATCTACCGGGGGTCAACCTGCTGGTGCTACCGGAGGCCCATATCTATATCCTGTTAAAAGAGTAAAAGAAGTTAGATCATCCACAATTTCAGTCAGCGCATTCCCTTGGGGTTTAAGCACAACGACTCCATCCACCGTTTATAACGTGATGGATCTAACTTCGCTTGCTTACTGGGACAGTAATCTAATACTTGCAACTCCAACATCATATAACTATTCAGCTAATTATGAGGTTTATATCAGAATACCTACTTATAGTAGTAATGACGTTGATGGATTATACAATAAGGGATATAACAATACATATAGAATATTCCTTAATGATATTTCTGCAGGTCAAAGCTATAAGATAAACGGTTTGGTGTTTAATTATCACACCACAAAAAATACGGTTAAGACTATTCAATATTACGTTAGTTTTAGACCACAACTTACATTGAATGCCTATGCTATGCAAAGCTGCTATGTTGATCTAACATACTTGGGCGTAGCTAGTACTACTAATGGTAATCCTAGAATATTCTGGAAAACTTGTGATGGCACTAGCGGATACATATCATTGTCAGATATTTATAGTATCGGAACTATAGTTTCTGCTGCACCTGTAATTGTAACTGCAACTAATGCAACTGCTAAAACTGGGGGAGGAGCCAATTAAAAATAAATAAAAAAATGATAAATCTAACTAAAAAAGAAAAAGAAGATGTTTTAAGTATCTCGCAGGACTTTATTAGAATCCATGGCGAAATAATGACGGTAGAAGAGACGATAAAGAAGATGGAAATAAGATCATCTGAATTAATCCAAGAACTAGAAGAGTGCAGGAGCAGAGAAAAAAGTTTTTCTCTTAATTTATCAGAAAAATACGGTGAGGGTCAGTTGGATCCGATGGGTTTAAAATGGAAAAAAAAAGAAGCTATATATGAAACTATTAAATAAGGATACACTTTTAAAAGTATCTTCGGTATTAAGCAGCAGATTTTTAATGCTTGCTGTTATTGTTATTATGATCCTGCTGTTTTTAAAGCAATGCGGGGAGACAGCTCACATGGAAGCGGAAGCTAAAAGAGAGCACAACAACTATCTAGCATCTTTAGATAGTGTAAGAACTATTAAGTCTGAAAACGAACATCTGATTCAAGAAAAATCAGCTTATGAGCTAAAAGTATCGGATCTTTCTAAAAGTCAGAAAGAGCTAATCCATCAACTAGGTTTAAAATCTAGCGGTAGAGGAAACACCCCGAATACTGTAATAAACGTAGTAACAGAAATTAGGGATAGCGTTAAAATAGCTTCTACTATTGTAAAGGATTCAAATGGAGACGAATCTATTAATTTTTTACATAATCCTACAATGTCAGGAAATAATAAGCTAAAAATAACAGGGAAAACTCCGTATACGATAAGTCTTCGTGTTGATCCATCGGACTCAACTAAATACATATCTACAATTTTACCTGGTCTTACTTCTTTGATTCTAGAACAAAACATAGACATCACAACAGGAATATACAGAGATCATAAAACAAAAAGAATGATGACAAGGGTAACAACAACTTATCCCGGTTTAACTTTTAATGACATTAACTCCTTTGATATTACCGATAATCCAGATACTAGAAAAACATTAAAAGCAGCTAGAAAGGAGTTTGGACTCGGTGTTCAGATTGGCTACGGAATATTTGGTGTATCTACAGGACCTTTGCCCGGATTCTATATTGGGTTTGGCGTTCATTATTCACCAAGATTTTTACAATTCGGAAAATAATTTAAAATTAAATGGCTTACAGCACAACATCAAAATTCGTTCAGCTTACACCATATCTCCTAATGGAGTACATGTATGCTGATCAACCGCAGCCAGAGGATCACTTTGTTAACAGCGGACCAACAACAATAGGATATGATAAACTTATTAATGGATATCAGGATGATGCTGTACAGATATTTAATCCTAATGGCGACTACGATCTAACGCATAACACAGCTAGCAATAGCGTGGTACAGATAAGCACAAACTCTTTTGTTACTTTAGATTCGAATTTAATAATACCGTTTAATGATTATTCAGATCAGTTAACTAACACTGATGACCTCCCGATAGTATTTCCATCAAATCTTTTGGTTATTTATGATTCGGTTAAATACCATATTAGAGCTGGGTATAACCTTTCAAATATAGATGGGATAATTCTTAAAATAGAATTTCAAGATCAGAACTTAAATTACGTGACTGCTTCCCAAATACTTCTTAAGAAAGGTACCGAACAGGACTATGAGCTTAATCCCAATCCGGTAATTATAGGGTCAAATATTTATGATAAGTATTTTGAAATCAAGATACCTAATCTTAAAGATATGAACTATAAATATCTTTCCGCATCTGATTATTTCAGACCTCAGACATTAGCTTCTTTAATAAGTCAAAGCGGTGATGGATTTGTTTCTGATGCACCGATCAGAATCTCAGTTTGGCAGGTACAAAGCACTACTGATTATGAAGGATACAGTAGATATGATTCTGCAAGAATAGCACTACTTTCTTTAGAACAAGAAGATCCTTTTTCTAATATAGGTGCTACTATAAAAGAATCAAATAAGGGCCAATTTTTTGAGTATTATGCAACTGATAATGAGGGATTCGTAGAGGATTTCGTATTATTCCAAAATTCTATAGGTAACAGCTATTATATAAGCCATCAAATAGAGGTATTAGAACAAATTGGTGCTGCTATAATAGAGACTTCTCGATTCGAGTCGACACAAACTACCGCTTATGATTCACCTAATTACTATAGACCTATCGTAAAGAATGCTGCTTATTCTTCGTCATTCTTTTTAAGGTATACAATGTCTTTAATAAACAGTGCCGATCAAAGTAGAGTCATCAGAATATCAACTTATGCTTCTAATAATCCTGCTCAATGGGGAACAACAATAACTCCTATAAAGCTTCAGAATCTACCGCAAGTTCAGAAAATCTATAATAGAGTTTACTCTGCTTCTTCTATTAGTGTTGGTTCTAATAATGTGCCTATTCCAAGAGAAATAATTAAGTATACTAATGTCTTCATACAACAGAACTACGTAACTGCAACTGCAGCAAATCTATCTTTTACGAACGGAAATCTAACGCAGAATAACGGGACGTCAGATGTTACTGCTTTGGGCGTCGGAAAACTTACTGTTTCAATATCGCCTTTTGATAACTACTATAAATTCAAATTTATTAAAGAAGGTCCTAACGGAATACCCGTTGCGATAGATCTTAGCAATAGCGGTCTTTATAAAATTGCATTTCTTGACGATGCGGGAAATAAAAATTACGTTCCATCTCTACAAGATAATAATATAGCAAAGCCAGCTTTGGGCGAGCTTGCTTTTAAGATTGACGAATCACAATCATCTAAGGTTCTTAAATTTACTGATCGTAGATTTTTTATAACTAATGGAAATGTGACTGTTCAAACAGCAGCTGGAACACAGAGTGTTCAAATAGGTTCAAATGAAACAATTGCCCAGATTCCCATTGTGACGCAAACTCCAGTATCTAATGAATCAACATCAGTTTTATTCTGGGGATATTGGAAAAAAGAAGGCGAAGTGATAGTATCACCTACTGTTGAACCAACGGTTACCGTTACTGCTACCCCTTCGGGGGTAAGCTCCGGAGCCATGATTGTTGGGAGTGAAACAGTTAAACAGCAAGCACCTAAACCAATATTCCAGACTATAGAGCCTGCATCTAGCGGAAACACCGGGACATATTCAGGAAGCACAACAACAACAAATTCAGGTCAGCAGTTGACAGGAACTGCTTTAATATCTGCATTATCAGCACAGATACAGGGTTACTTAGCTACTGGATGGGAGGATCAAGCTATAGTTAATTACTTCCTCACCCCCGGAAAACCCGGATATATCCAGTATCCTAAATTAACTAAGGCACAATTTAAAACTGCAGCAAATGGAATTTTAGAACCTTTTATATTATCAAATATTAAATAAGCATGTTACTTAATCCAAAATCAAATAGCTTTTACTTCAACTTCCCTAGAGGATTCTTCTCTGAAAGGGTAACAAAGAAGTATGAGGACTATATTAAGAAACAACCAATACCTTTTGATGATGTCGCCCAGTATGTAAATAGTACAATACAGTCGGTGGGGTTCCCTGGACTTGCTATAGATTCTGTTGAGCAGGTTAGAAATTTAGGTAAAAAGATAGCTTACAAGAGTGCTACACCAATACAGGACCTTTTCTCAAAGGACTTTAATATGAATTTTAAGATGGCTGACGGGTTTATTAACTACTTTATAATGCTGGATACTGTTCTTGATTTCCTAAATTTTGCCAACGATCAAGTATTTATTCAAGCTCTACCTCTAAGGATAATGGACAACGAGGGCAACATAGTTATGTCGGTAACCTTTCAGGAGGTTCTATTCACTTCATTTTCTGAACTTGAATTGAATTATACCAACAATAACCCCACATACAGCGCATTTAACTTAGGTTTCAAATGTAACTATATAGATATAGTTCTTGAAGCAAAGTAAGATATATAATTAAATTAAACACTAAAAATGAAAAAGTTTTCAGACGTAAAAGAATTAAACGAAATGAAGTATGGTCAGCCACTAGGTGGTGAAAAAGACCAAATGAAAAATCTTCTAGTTTCAGCTGCAGGTAACGATCAAAGAGTGCTAAACGACTTAGTAAACTGCCTAACTGATACTCAAATGAAATCTTGTTTCGAAAAGCTTTCTAAAGTTTATGGTTACACAGGAGCTGTTGGTCAGATGGTTCATCCTGCTGTTTAATCCGTAAATTTTATTATATGAATATAGTAGGAATAGATTTTTCTATAAACTCCCCAGCATTCTGTTGTTATAAGGACGGTAAATACACTTGGGGATCTTTAACAAGATCCGATAGAACCCCAGAATCTCTTAGAAAGAACACAAAGAAGCCATTCTCGATATTAGATACTGAGAATGATTTTAGATTTATCTTTTTAGATAAGAAGGAATTGCCCAAAGATTACACAGGAAGAGAAAGAATCAAAATAGTTTATTTCTTAGAGATTGTGGATTCGTTATGGAACGCTATAGAAGAAATTATGGGTGATTCCGAATTTCATGTTGCTATGGAGGGATTAAGCTTCTCGTCTAATGGTAATGCACTAATAGACATCTCTATGGCTACTGCCCTACTAAGAAAAAAAATAATAGATAGGGTCGGAGCAGACAAGTTTCACGTTTTCTCCCCTACCTCTATTAAAAAGTTCGCCTTAAAGGGTAATGCTAAAAAAGACGAACTATATAATTCTCTATGTATTTACAAAGAGAATGAAACAAACTTAGCAAACTTTGCTAATATATTAGAAACTAACAAAACTGAGTGGATAACACCAGCTAAGGTAGTTAACAAACCGATTGATGATATTGTGGACGCAACTTGGATAACATTGTATTTAAAGAAAGAATTAAAGGAAATTTATGGAATTAAAGGAAATTTTGAACCAGAACTCGCAACAAGCCTCTAGTAATTTAAACTATTTTTCTAAAAAGGTGGAGTATCTAAACTCCCTAGAAGAGGCAATTAATCAATCTTTAAATTTACTGAGCGTTATCACCAAGATAACCAAACCCGGAAGTAATCGTATAAGCTATTTACAAGCTCACTACGGTGACGTATCCTGTGCTCTAATGAAAACACATAGCACAGGATTTTATCCTAGTATAGTCAGTCTAATAAAGGAAGAATACAAGTTAAAACAAGATATAAGTAGAAAAAAAATAATTTTAACGGAAAAATAAAAAATCAAAAGAAACAAAAGTAAAACAAAAACTAAAACTAAAAATTAAATTTAAAAAATCATGAGTAATTTAGACATCTTCAATCTCGACGCAGAGGCGTTCGTAACCCCAACCGCTAAACAAGGAGCAGGAAAAGACCTTGAATTTTACAAACCTTATCCAGAGGACGGTAAAGACGGGGTTTACAAATCTTTAATTAGATTCGTACCAAATCCAGCTAATCCAGCAAAATCTAAAATCCACAAGTACTACGTTTACTTAAACGATCCTGTTAGTGGAAATTCATTTTCTGTAGACTGCCCTTCAACAGTGGGGAAAAGATCAATTCTTAAGGATCTTTTCTGGAAATTGAAAAATTCACATTCAGCTGCTGATCAGGAATTAGCTAAAAAATTCTCCAGAAAAGAGGATTACTATTCTTTAGTCCAAATTGTACAGGACAAAAACAAACCAGAACTAGAAGGTAAAATCATGATCTTCAAATTCGGTAAAAAACTAAATGACCTTGTGGAGGCACAGCTTCAACCAGAGTATGGTGAACCATCAAATCCTTTTGATTTATTTGAAGGAAAATTATTCGCAGTTCAGGTTAGAAAAGTAGGCGAATGGAACAACTACGATTTATGTTCTTTTGTTGGCGACAAATGTCCAATTCAAGTGAATGACAAGCCAATGAAGAAAAATCAAGATGACATGAACTCTATCTTGGAATACTTAAACGAAGGCCCAAAGAATCTAACAAGCTTTGATTACAAAGATTGGGATGATGAAACGACAGACAAGGTTATGAGTGTTATTAAAAACACTGTACCCGAAGCACGTATCATTAATGAAATTATCGGAGGTGTTAGTTCAGCTCCTACAAAGAGTGCACCTTCTAGTTCATCAAATGATATCTATGCTGAGACTACGCAAACTAAAGCTGGCTCTTCAGTTAAGAAAGAAGAGCCTGCCCGATCAGAAGCACCTTCTAGATCTAGCACTAGCTCATCTTCATCTTCACTAGAGGATCTTTATAACGATCTTTAATAGATAACTTAACCGGGGACGGCTTTACAGCTGTCCCCTTTTTTATCCCATGCAACCAGAAAAAATAGAGGATCTAATAGGAGTAATTCTTAGTAAGGAATTTCAGGGTAACGCTGCAAAACAAATTGTTTATAAGGCAGGTAACCGATTGAATTTCTCTTGTCCGTATTGTGGGGATTCACACGATGCTAAAAAGAAGCGTGGGAATTTCTATATGGATACGATGGCATATAAATGCTATAATGGGGGATGCGGAATATTTAAAGATTCGATATCGCTTTTAAAAGATTTTGGCTTATTCAATAAGCTAACGGGAAGCGAAAAGGATAATATAAAAAAAATCATTGAAGAAAATAGGACAAAGAGAAGAACTGTTTACGGAAAGGTAGACATCAGCTATTTCTTCGATAACGACATATCAGATATCCTAATAAAGAGAGCAGACTTTATGAGTTCTTTGGGACTTCAGGAAGTTGGTGAATCTAAAATTCAAAGATACATTCAAAGAAGAAATCAGAGAATAGATTCTAGATTTGCCTGGGATGGTAAGAAGGAAAGGTTATTTCTTTTTAATCTTACCCCCGATGATAAGATAATCGGTCTACAAGTTAGAAACATGAATTCAATAAAGGGTTCATCTAAATATCTCACTTACAAATTAAGTGGTATTTACGAAAAACTACTAAATTTGAAAGATGTTGAGCTCATAGAAAAAGCAAGAACAATCGATCCAATATCTTATGTTTTTGGTATAGGATTCTTAGATTTTGGCCAGCCAATTACCATATTTGAAGGACCAATGGATTCTTGGATGTGGACAAATTCCGTTGGACTTTGCTCGGTTGAGAATAGATTTCCTTTTGAAATAGACGATCTAAGATACTGGTACGACTGGGACAAAGCAGGAATAGAAAAAAGCGTAGATCTTTTGGCAAAAGGATTTACAGTTTTCAACTGGGGTAAATTCTTAGAAGAGAACGATATAACAAAGAACAGGAAATGGGATCTTAATGATCTAGTTGTTCATCTTAGAACGACTGGGAAAAAAATTAAGAGATTTGATAACTACTTTACCAACGAAGCACTTGACCTTAGATATTTTATTGATAAGTGATCCTAGCTCAGGAACCGATAAAACGGGAGAATGGGAAAAAGAATGCGATGAGAGAGCTTCGCCTCGTATAAAATTTCCACTTAAGCTAAAGGACAATGTAATGGGTCAGGTTAGCATAGAATTTGAAGAACCCGTGATAAACGAGCCTAAGGAAAAGAAGAAAGAGAAAAGTAAAAATACTCTTAAGGTAGTAACTCTAACTAACAACAGGAATAAAGATAAAAATAAACTATTTTAAATGTCAACGGAAAAAACAGATTTCAGTAAGATCTTCGAAAACGAGAGAGCTGAATGGAAAGAAACAATACAAGTAATAGCTATTCAGATGAAGGATATAAAGACCCTTGCTAAAGCTCAGGTAGATCTGTTCAGTCAGCGTCAAGTTTTATTGGAATACAGCTATAAGTTAGCAGCAATTGTATCTAAACTTAATTCTAAGGAAAGAGTAGAAAAAGCTAAGAAGTTAAAAGACTACTCGGAGAGAAGCGACGTTAGATATGGGGCAAATGAAAAAACAGTACTGATTGATGGCGATTTGACCGAGATAGCAGAAAAGATAGAGCTTGTTGAAAGCCACAGAAAATTCATAGATCAAACTATACAAACTGTGGATCATATGCTATATGGGGTGAAATCCAGAATATCTCTTGAAGACTATTTAAGAGGCTCCACAGTAAAATAAGATATATAGATGAATGAATATTTACAAAATAACGAATGTAATTACCGGCTTGATTTATATAGGGCAAGAGAAAAATTATAAACCTAATTATTATGGCAGTGGCATTTTAATCAAAAAAGCTATATCTGAATTAGGGATAGATAATTTTAAGAAAGAAATAATAGAATACAGTAAAGATTATAATGAATTGAACGAAAGAGAAATTTTTTGGATAAAGGAGCTAAATTCAAGGGACCCAAGTGTCGGATATAATCTAGCCCCTGGGGGATCGCTTTTTATGACAAGTCCGGAGATCTCAAAAAAAATATCAAACTCTTTAAAAGGGAAATATGTTGGAAAAAAATCATTTAGATATGGGTTAAAAATAACAGAGGATCATAAAAAAAAGATTTCGGAGGCTAATAAGGGAAAGGAAGGGGTTGAAAATAAAATGTGGTCAGAGGAAAGAAGAAAAAAAGCATCGGAAAAAAGAAAGGGTATTAAGCTATCCGATATAACTAAGGAAAGATTATCAAAAGCACATACAGGTAAAAGATTATCAGATAGTCACAGAAATAAAATATCAAAAGGTTTAGAAAAAAGAGAGCACTCAGAGGAAACTAAAGAGAGAATAAAAAATAGTAATATAAACAAAGAACAAAAAAATTCAAAAACCGTGGAAGCAAAAAATATAGAAACAGGAGATCTTATTGTTTTCAATAACATTTCACAGTGCTCTAGATTTTTTAATGCTACCAGGCAAAGAGTAAAAAATAATACCATTTCAGAATGGAATATAAAAGTGAATAAAAAAGAATAACATGCTAGAGTTTGATGTCTCCCCTGATTCGCAATTTTTAATATTGAAAAGCTACACGGAGGAGGTGGAAAAAAAACAATTAGAATTATCTTTAACTAAGAAAATTCATAATCATTTTTTCCACCCCTTGGTGAAAAAAAAAAAAATATGGGACGGAAGTATTTGTTTCATAGACAAGAAAGGCCATTACTGGAGGGTTCCAATAGGACTATGGAGAGAGGTTTTACAAATTGGCGAAGACTACAGTATTAAAATTGAGATAAACGGTCTTGATAAAATAGTTAACGATGATCTAACCCTAGAAGAATACACTGAGTGGGTTAATGAATTTTTTGCTGGCGGTATTGGCGGCGATCCGGAAAAAATGCCCAGAGATTATCAAATCGAAACTGCATGGAAGCTAATCAAATACAGATACTCAATTTCAGAGGTTGCAACGTCATCAGGTAAGACTTTAATATCCTTCATGATATTTGCATACCTTAAACAGAAAGGACTCATTAGAAAGTTCCTTATGATCGTTCCTAGTACCAACCTGGTTTTCCAGGGGAGTGAAGATTTTGAAGACTATGGGTTACATAAACTTGGATCTAAAATACAACAAATTGGCGGGGGATCTAAATTAAGAGAAGGATGTGACGTTATTATCGGTACATTCCAATCCCTGGTTAAACAAGATCAGGAATTTTTCGAAGAAGCAGATCTTGTCTTTGTTGACGAAGCTCATCACACGAACAGTATGTCTATCAAAAAGATTGTTGCACACTGTATGCACTCAACGTGGAGATTCGGATTAACAGGTACGTTAACTAAAAGAGGAACTGCAGATTACCTAACAATCCAGCAATTCCTCGGTCCACTTATAGTTGAGATATCCCCTAGTTTCCTTTTTGATAATAACTATGCAACTCCTGTTTCGATCAAGATAGTTGTTATGGATTGGCTAGAAAAAGAATACAAAGATAAACTTGCTGATCTAAAGCTTAACAATAACAACCTAGAGGGAAACGAGGTTTATAATCTGGAAAGAAAACTAGTAATCGAAAGCAAGAAAAGACTTAATTATGTGGTGGACTTTATAGGAAAGACCTCAAAGAATTCCCTTGTATTATTTCAATCTGTTAAGGATGAATACGGTAAACAGATATGGAATCTACTTAGAGAGAAGAATAGCGATAAGGAGGTTTTCTATGTTGATGGTGACACCAACGAAGGTCTAAGGGAGGAATATAAAACAAGAATGGCATCAGGAGCAAATAAAATACTGATTGCCACATACGGAACTTTCTCGACGGGGATTTCCATAAATAATCTACATAATATCTTTTTAGTTGAATCTTATAAGAGCGAGGTTCTAATTAAGCAGAGCTTGGGTAGGGGTATGAGAAAGATGGAGGGCAAGGATAAAGTTAATATTATTGACTTTGTGGATGACTTTTCCAGCCCTAAGTACCAAAACTACCTAATGAAACACTCTGAGGCTAGAATACAGATTTATAAGAACGAATCCTTTGAATATAAAATATACAAGATAAAACTTTAAATTTAAGGATATATAAAAAAAAATTCCACAAATGAGGATACAGAAATTTGATAGTTTTACCGAATCTTTAGTTGAAAGCGAAACCGATTATTACAAGGGAAACACCAAACTAAGCAGATGGCTTAGAAAGGTGGACGGAAATATGGAGTATGAGTACGATAAGCTTAGAGCTGATTCAGATCCTGTAGGAGGAGACGGAGGTAAGGCTACGATAAACAGAATTAATTCGATTTTGCCTTTGTTTGGTAGGTTGATAGCTAGTTCGGGAGCTGCTATTGCGGACTTTTTTTTTAAAGGCGATTCTAAAGATAGCTATTCTAAAATGTCTAAAGATGAACTTAAGTCCAAAAAGAAGAATGTCCTAGATGACTGGGAGAAAGAAAAAATAGGGGATAAGAACGTCACAGAGAAGGATGCAGAGGATTTCTATAAATCAGGGGCACTTAAGGGTAAAAAATATTTTGGTAAAAACTACGAACCGCTTCATCCTAAAAATGATGACGAGAAACAATATAGCAGCTATCTAACTGGTGCTATGGGAAGATATTATGATAAAATTAACAAGAAGTAATGACAGATAGGATTTTAAATTTCTCTGGATTTTTTAAATTATTTGAGGGTGGCGCAGCCATAAAGACCTCAAGGAGAATTCGTGAGGATGAATTTCCAAAAACCCTAGCCAGCATTAAAGAACTTCTTTTTCCTATTCTTGGCATAGACCAGGATAAGTATGGTGAAGAATATATTATAATAGGTAGTATCGGAAAGAAAAAAAACATGGACGATACATCAGGTGATCTTGATCTTGGATATGATTCTAATTTGTTTGCCACCCAACATGGTATAAGTCCTAAGGAATGCTCTGCAGCAGTTAATTCTATATTAAGAGTTGGATTAGCAGGTGCTCTTGGATTCGAACCCGAAATAAATTATCTCAAAGGACTTAACATAGTTAGCTTAGGGTGGCCCATAGAAGGGGATCAGCAAAAAGGAATAGTCCAATTGGATCTTATACCTCTTTCCAGTATGGAATGGGCAGATTTTATTTACTATTCGCCTAACTATAAAGCAGACGAGAGCAAATATAAGTCAGCACACAGAAATTGGCTTTTATCAGCTATACTGTCCGCTAGAAAAGAAGTAATAGATACAGATGAAGCTGGAGAAATAATGGATTATAATGCTCCTGTATTGATTCTTAGCGATGGTTTATACTGGCACACCAAGTCATATAAAGGAACAAGAATACCCAGATTGAAACACTCTAAGAAATTAGAAGGAAGTGAAAGATTTGTAACTAGAGATCCACAGGAATTTATAAACTTTGCTTTAGGTCCTGGTTATAAACCAGATGATGTTAAAACATTTGAAGCGCTATTAAAGATAATCGGGGATCCAAAGTTTGATCTCCGTGAAAGGTTGCCTGAAATAAAGCAAAGATTTTTGGAATATCTTGAAAGAGCTGGACTAGAAATACCATCAGAAATAAATACAATTGGTTAAAATTTAAAACATGGCAGGAATTAGTCATTTATATGATCTCTATAATAAGAAAGGAAAGGATTTTGTTGATAACCTTTTCAATACTTATGTCACCGTTAATGAGAAAATGGACGGGTCTGCTTTTATGTTCGAAAGGGATATAGAAACGGGAAAATTCAATTTTTACAAAAGGGATCAAAGAAATCCGATAACTTTGGTCGATAGGACTTTAATGAAGTACTACGAAAAACCTATTCAATACATAGAGTCTTTACCTCCCCATATAATTAAAGAAATCCCTAGAGGATGGAGATTTGGATTAGAGTACTTTGCAAACAGTGCTCCAGTAGAGATTGTTTATGATGAAGTTCCTAAGAATAATTTAATTCTTTCTTATGTTCATAAAAAAGATCAATTAGGTAAGCCAAAAGGAACAATACAAGGAAAGAACGATCTAGATAATTGGGCTGATTTATTAGGTGTTGAAAGACCTCCTATTATTTTTCAGGGATATTTAGGGAAAGAACAGAAGGATAAGATATTAGATTTTTTAAGAACCCCCTTTGAAGATCTTGTAACTGAGTATAAAACCAGAAGCTTTGTTGCTTTTATTATTGGTGTACTTAATCCAGAATTGAAAAAAACAGCACTAAATGCTGATCTCCAAAAACCAATAGAAGGGATAGTTTTTAGATTCGGTGAAGAGGAGGAAGAACAGGAACCTATATTATCTAAGATGGTAGATCCGGTTTTCACAGAGCTTGCTAAATCTAAAGCTAAGAAAAGAACAGAAGAAAAACCTAGCGATTTTTTAGGTATCACCATATTAGATGTGATGAATTTCATACTAGAAAATGGAGTAGATACTTTTGAAGTTAATGGTTCTACTGAAGACGAAAGATATATTTCTTTTATCTCTGACGTTTTCTCTAAATTCCTTGATGAGTACGCGTACAAATATGAAGGAGCGGATTTTCAAGAGCCAGAGTATTTAAAGAAAGATGATTTTAGATTAAATAAAAATCTTGTAACCGACAGAAGAGTATTAAAGTACTTAGATGAAGATGAATCTTTTGAATCACTATTTAAACTTATTCTTAATTCTTTCCGAAAAATTAAAAAAAGAGCTGGTGGAATAATAACACCCGGCATAATAGATCAATTTAATTCTGTAGTGTCTTCGATAGAGAAAAAGGTAGGCATTAAAGATACTAAACCTGCTGTGATGGAATCTGAAATGCCTTCATTCTTGGACTTTAAAAGAAATAATTTAAAACCAAAAAAGGTGGATTACGTAACTAGTGAATCTGAAGAGGCATCTAAGGACGACGATCACTTCTATTCATATAATGAATTCATTTCAACATTAGAAACAATTGATACATCTAAGAAAGATATACAAAAGCCTAATGTTGTTGAGGAAGAGAAAGCACCGGAGCTTAAGGAAGTTAATTTATTGGTTGGCAGATTCCAGCCTTTCCATAACGGTCATTTAAAAATGGCAAAATTCCTTAAGGAGAAGAACGATTTACCGAGTATAGTTGCTGTGGTACATCCTGGACATAACAAATCTGGAAAATCACCCTTCGCTGAAGATCTTGTTTCAAAATATATGGAATCTGTAGTTAAAGATAATCCGAGTTTGATTACTGGATATTTCACTGCAAAAAAAGGTCTTTTAGGCGTGATATACGGAATAGCTAAAGAAATGGGATATAAAGTTAATCTAATTGGGGCAGGAGATGATAGGATAGAGGACTATAAAAAACAAGCGGATTACCTTAAAAAAGCTGGCGGGGATTTCCCTAAAGAAATAGAGGTGGTAGAAACACCTAGATCTAAATCAGGAACCGAAGTTAGAAAAGCAATAGAAGAAGAGAACTTTTTAGAATTCAAAAAATTAGTTCCACCGGGGGTTTCTTCATTCTACAATAGTTTACTTTCTTCAATTAACGGAAAGGGAATAAAAGAATCCGAAGAGCTCATATCAGAAAGCAAAATTGCAGATCTTGAAATCAAATCTTTAAAAAAAATACAGAAAAATAAAATTACAAAATGAGAAGAATAATATCTACATTCGAACAATTTAAAATAAATGACATGGATTCAAAAGCAATTCATGAATCGGATGGATTTGGAACTTCCCCATTCCTATTGGTAAAAAACGGGGATCTTTATAACTACTTCTTTAATATAGAAGATGAAAAAGGGGGGAAAGAAAAAGGATTCCATTTTATAATTGGTAAATACTCTAATAATGAAGTTATCGATGGACCTAAAAATTCATACTGTGTACTTACATTGAATGAGATTTCCCATGAATTAATAGAAGACATAGCAGTAGAGAAAGAGGAAGTCCCGCAGCCTAACACTATGAAATTCAAGGCAGGGGGAAATGAGATTTCGCGAATAATGGAATACGCATCAAAATGTTTAAGCAGCTATCTGGAAACAAATCCTAAGATCAATAGAATATATGATGAAATTCAGGACAATCTAGAATTCGACGGTAAGGGAGAATATATTGAGTTTATGAAGTCAATTATTATTTCTTATATAGGAACAAATTGGTCTGTTCAACAAGGATCAACAAAAAAATCTGTTCTAATTAGCAGATAAGATGAAACAATCAGTAATAAACAAGTATAAATAGTAACAATTAAAAAATTAAATCATGGAAAAATTCGAACAAATTAAAGCTTTAATCGAAAGCACTCAAGGAGACGCTGAAAAATTCTTCGACAAAGGTAACGCAGCAGCTGGTAGCAGAATAAGAAAAGCTATGCAGGGGTTAAAAAAGCTTGCACAAGAACTTAGATTAGAAGTGCAGGAGTTTAAAAAACAAAAATCTTAATTAACCCATTAAAACAAAAATACAATGAGCTATTACGTAGTTAAAACTAGTTTCGAATCTGGAGAGGTTAACAAGAACGGAGATCCTGTTTACAAAAAAGCAGAATTTTTAGTATCTGGTGAATCTGTTCTGGACGTTGAAACTAAAATGGCTGAATACTTAGATGGTTCAGTCGGAGGATTTGAGACAACCCAAATCACAAAATCAAAAATAGAGGCTGTCGTAGGCAACTAAAAATGTCAAAAACAAAAAATCCAGAAACAAGTTCTTATACACCGCCAAAAACCATTAAGAAAATCCAAAAAGGTGATAAAGGCTATGCTCTAGTTAAAAAAGCTTTTGATAAAACTTTTGAGGAAGACACAATCATGAATTTTTCAGATTGGACAAAAAAAGAGAATAAAGGAAATGTCAAAGAGTAATTCAGAAACAAAATTTTATGCTCCCCCTCAATCGCCAATGGCTATTCAACCGGGAGATACTGGATTTGCCTTAGTCGGCAAAGGATATAATCGATTTATTTGGACCTTCAATGACTGGTACAAATCTAAAAAGAAAATTATCAATCCAGATAAGAATTGGGATTTATCCTCTAATCCCATAACACAAAGTGAATGGGACAAGAAACAAAAGGACTTATATTTATAAGTCCTTTTTTTGTGGATATATAATATATAATATATAAAAAAATTACATAATTTTTATGAAAAATATTAACGAAAAATCAGTTAGTACATCACAACAACGATTAATGGCCCAGGCCTATGCAATAAAGGTTGGAGCAATGAAGCCTTCTGATCTCAATCCAAAATACAAGAAAGCCATCATGAATCTTGCAGATAGTATGACTAAGAAGGAACTTGAAAAATATGCTTCTACAAAACACAAGAATCTACCACATCATGTTGATGAAGATGTGAATGAAGGTATTACCGGAGAGATTGCAGTTAGCTTAGAACCTATTGGCTCGGATAAAATTCCTTCTTTCCATCCGAAAGGACCAGGTAAAGTAGTTCCTTTTCTTGATCCTGAATCTAAGCAAACTAAGAAAGGAAAAAAGAATCTAGAAAATCTTAAAGATTACAGAGACTGGATTAATGATAATAAAAAATAATATCATTTTTTAATTATCAATGGCTAAATATCCATTAAATCCCAAGATAGGTCAATCGTTTATTGGCGATCCAGGTACATTATATGTCTGGAATGGATATCAGTGGCAGGAGGTTTCTGTTGGGGGAAGTGCTGGAGCACAGGGAGCATCTGGATCCTCTGGATCCTCCGGATCCGCAGGAAAAACTGGATCTTCAGGTACAAGCGGTGCAACGGGATCTTCAGGAACTAGCGGCTCTAATGGATCTTCAGGAACATCAGGATCTAGCGGTTCTTCTGGAGCATCAGGAGGCTATCTTAATATAATACAACTATTAGATAATGTTCCGGCTACTACGAGATCAGGTTCTACTATAGTAACTGAATGGACAACTTCATATACATCTGTTGCTGGTAGTACATTAATGTTTAACCTTAGCTTTTCTGCATATGTTCCTTCGAGTTTAGGCTCAAAACAATTTGATCTAGTTGTAGACAGTGTAACTGTTGCATCAACAACGTTTTTCTTTAACTCGGTAAATGTTCATGCCACAATACCTTGCTTATTTAACGTGGAGAATCTATCAGCTGGCTCTCATACTATTCAAATAAGAATACCTGCTGGAGTTACTGTAGATGCACAAGACTATGCTCACCTAACAGTTATAGAAACTATGGGTACCGGTGTACCAGGATCATCAGGAACTAGCGGGATATCAGGATCGTCAGGATCTGCTGGAACATCAGGATCAGCAGGAACTTCAGGATCAGCAGGAACTAGTGGTACATCAGGTACATCGGGTACATCAGGTACATCAGGCACATCAGGATCAGCAGGAACTAGTGGTACATCAGGTACATCAGGTACATCAGGATCAGCAGGAACTAGTGGTACATCAGGTACATCAGGTACATCAGGCACATCAGGATCAGCAGGAACTTCAGGATCAGCAGGAACTAGCGGTACATCAGGAACTAGTGGTACTTCAGGATCAGCAGGTACTTCAGGATCAGCAGGTACTTCAGGAACTAGTGGTACATCAGGTACTTCAGGATCAGCAGGAACTTCAGGATCAGCAGGAACTAGCGGTACATCAGGAACTAGTG
>Ga0214919_10004141_pt1 | contig 21338 bp, 17 predicted proteins | sample LL1503_MetaG_FD_177994 | JGI IMG/M metagenome (GOLD analysis project Ga0214919, IMG submission 177994) | Freshwater microbial communities from Lake Lanier, Atlanta, Georgia, United States - LL-1503 | ecosystem: Environmental > Aquatic > Freshwater > Lake | place: USA: Georgia | collected... | reverse complement strand
AGTACATCTTCAGGTTGCCGATCATGTGGAAGAGCACAAATCCCAACAAACCAATTCCGGTGATCGCCATGACGTACTTCTTGCCAACGGCTGTTCCGTATAGATCAATCAAAAACGGCTTGCGCTTACGAGCTGCCCGTTCGATTGCGGTTCCGGAGACCGGACCCCTCTTCATCACTGTCTGCGCCATCGTGACCTGCGCCTTTCGAAAATGAATGCAGCTCATCACACGATGAACCCGCTGAGACGCTACTCCCCGAGTGCCCATTGCCCTGAAATCAACCGACGAAAAAGCCCCCGAATCGACAACCGTCACAAACCCCCTCGCAAAAAATTCTGAAAGTTTCCCGCCAGTAATGCCGTGTCATGTCGCTCTGAGGGTCGCAAATTATCTACAATTCATTCGCCCCTGGTGGGTGGCCAACCGGGCTACCCCCATCGTGTCCCAAGGAGCTAACTGGTGTTTTCACTATTTGCCGCAGAAGGCGGATGGCAGCAATTCACTCTCAAAGGTGGTGAGTGGGCTGTTTTGTGGTTATCCGCAGCAGCTGCGCTTCTCGCCCTCGGAGTCGGATTCTTCCTCGTTCGTAAAGTCCTCGCTGAAGATCAGGGTTCGCCCAAGATGCGCGAAATCGCTAAAGCGATTCAAGAAGGTGCCTTGGCTTACCTCAAGCGCCAGTTCAAGACCATTGCGGTCATCTTGGTGCCATTGGCTGCCATCGTGTTCGTCACCTCAACCAAGATCTTGAAGCCAAGTGGTGACGTTGCTTTGTCATTTGGCCAAGCAGGCTTGTGGCGAACCGTGGCCTTTGTTTTGGGCTGTTTAGCCTCGGGCTTGACCGGTTATATCGGCATGACCTTGGCAACCCAGGGCAACGTTCGTACCGCCGCTGCTGCTTTGAGTGGCAGCATGCCGCGAGCCCTCACCGTTGCATTCCGCACGGGTGGTGTGGCCGGTATGTTCACCGTCGGTCTTGGTCTTCTTGGTGCCACTGGCATCATCATGGCCTTCCAGAACACCTCATCGGTGATCCTCGTGGGCTTCGGCTTCGGTGGCTCGCTGTTGGCGTTGTTCCTTCGAGTTGGTGGAGGAATCTTCACTAAGGCTGCCGACGTCGGCGCCGACTTGGTGGGCAAGGTCGAAGCAGGTATTCCTGAAGACGATCCCCGCAACCCGGCAACTATTGCTGACAACGTGGGCGACAACGTGGGTGACTGCGCCGGTATGGCTGCTGACCTCTTCGAGAGCTACGAAGTCACCTTGGTGGCTTCGATCATCCTCGGTGTGGCTGCATTCAACTCAATCGGACTTAACCCCGCTCTTGGCTTGGTGTTCCCCTTGGCCGCTCGTGCCATTGGTGTTATCGCCTCAATCGCTGGCGTTTTCGCGGTGAAGGCCAAAGAAGACGAAACCGATGCCTTGAAGCCCATCAACCGTGGCTTCTTGGTCGCTGGTGTCTTGACCCTGATCGGAACTTTGGCTTTGGCTTTGGCGTACGTCGGCAACGACAAGTACACCGGAACCGACTCCAAGATCACTGCCCTCAGTGGCGCTGGTTGGCGAGTGTTTGGTGCTGTCGCCATTGGTTTGATCTTGGCGCAGATGGTGTCACGCCTCACCGAGTACTACACCAGCACGCACTACCGTCCGGTGAAGGAAATCGCTGAGTCCACGCAAACCGGCCCGGCCACCGTCGTCTTGTCGGGTACCGCATTCGGTCTCGAAAGTTCGGTGTACGCCGTTATTGCCATTGCGATTGCTATAGGTGCTGCCATCGGTCTTGGTGGCGGAAACCTCACCTTCAGCTTCTACCTCGTCGCCTTGTGCGGTATGGGAATGTTGGCAACAACTGGCGTCATCGTTTCTGAAGACACCTTCGGTCCCGTCAGCGACAACGCTGCTGGTATCGCTGAAATGTCTGGCGAATTCCACGGTGAACCCGAAAAGATCATGGTTGCCCTTGACGCTGTCGGCAACACCACCAAGGCAGTAACCAAGGGCTTTGCTATTGGTTCAGCGGTGATTGCTGCCGTGGCCTTGTTTGCCTCGTTCATCGAGACTGCTGGCGCCAACCTGAAAGACAGCATGGGCGAGCCCCTTGTAGATGGTGTCCAGAAGCTTGCCGACGGCGTGTTCAAGTTGCCGCAACTAGCGATCAACGTTGCTGAGCCCAAGATTTTCATTGGTCTCTTGATCGGTGGAGCAGTTCCGTTCTTGTTCTCAGCCCTTGCAATTCGTGCCGTCAGCCGTACCGCTGGAGTTGTTGTCCAAGAAGTGCGTAACCAGTTTGCTGACGGTGGCATCATGGCCGGCACGAAGCAGCCCGACTACGGCCCCGTTATCGACATCTGCACCAAGGCTTCACTGCGTGAACTCACCACCCCAGCTTTGCTGGCCGTGTTGACACCAGTTGTCATTGGTTTCGGTATCGACTGGAAAGCCCTCGGTGCATTCTTGGCCGCGGTCATCTTGGTCGGTCAGTTGATGGCCAACTACCTCAGCAACGCTGGTGGAGCTTGGGACAACGCTAAGAAGTACATCGAAGACGGCAATCATGGTGGCAAGGGCAGCGATGCTCACAAGGCCGCTGTCATTGGTGACACTGTTGGTGACCCGTTCAAGGACACCGCTGGTCCGGCATTGAACCCACTCATCAAGGTGATGAACCTGGTTTCATTGTTGATTCTCCCCGCGATTATCACGCAGGCTGACAACGGTATCCGTTACGTCGTTGCTGGCGTCGCTTTGGTCATCCTGATCGGAGCAGTCATTTTCTCTGGTCGTCGTACAAGCGGAATCGCTGCGTTGACCAATGAAAAACCTGCAGAATCGGTTGCTGCTCACTGATCAGCAATTTCATAAAGAACTGAAAGAGGCGCCCGCGAGGGCGCCTCTTTTGTTTATACGGGTGAGTGACAACTTACGTCGATGGTTCGACAACTAAGGTCGTCACATGCTTGCTTTGTTCAATGTCGAGTCGTGGCTACAAAGTGGCGGACTGTTTTTATTGGCCGCCATCGTGTTCGCTGAATCGGGGTTGCTGGTCGGATTCTTTCTGCCTGGTGACTCGTTGTTATTCATCGCTGGTTTCTTAACCTCTTCTGCTGGCCCAGCTGCTCTCGGCGTGAAGGCTGATTCGCTCCCTTCGTTACCTCTCGTTGCCATCGTGGTTGCGCTCGCAGCAATTCTTGGCGACCAAGCTGGCTACCTCTTTGGCCGCAAAGTTGGTCCAAGTCTTTTTCAACGCAATGAAAGTCGCCTGTTCAAACCATCACATGTGCAAAAGGCCCACGACTTCTTAGAAACACATGGTTCAAAAACAATCGTGATGGCACGTTTCGTACCAATTGTGCGTACCTTCGCTCCCATTGTCGCTGGCGTGAGCAAAATGAACTATCGCACCTTCGTCACGTACAACATTGTCGGTGGCATCGTCTGGGGAGTCGGGCTCACCACACTTGGGCATTACCTCGGGGATATTTCTTGGGTCAAGGACAACATTGAATTGGCCTCGCTGGCCATCGTGCTGATTTCAATCCTGCCAATGCTCATTGAAGTCATTCGCCACCGTCGCGCCAATCACAAGTAACGAATTTCGCTGGCAGACTATTCACTATGAGTAATCAGACTGTTCGCTATCTCAGCCTCGAGTGGATCGATGCACTCACCAAAGCGGTTGCAGCCAATGAAGCAATTGCTGCGGTTGCTGGTGATCACACAGTTGGTATTACTCAAACGGTTACCGGTGGACCCGAAGGTGACGTCACCTACCACTTGCAAGTTGCCGATGGTCAAGCAACTTTTGGTGCCGGTGCCGCGTATCCCGAAGACGTGCGTTTTGAACAAGATTGGGAAACAGCTACAGCGGTTGCAACCGACAAGTTAAACGCGCAACAAGCCTTTATTACTGGGCGTATTCGTCTGTATGGCGATCAAGAAAAATTGGTTGCCAGCACACCAGTGTTTGCCGCACTCGATCAAGTGTTTTCTACGGTGCGTACATTCACCGAATACCGCTAAGCAGTTCGTTATTTCTTTGAAGAAATAACGGCCAAGGCAACTCCACACAATGCTCCGCCGACTAGATACGGCGAACCGATTGATACGTGGTCGTACAACACGCCGGCAAGGGCAGGGCCAGCAACTCGACCAATTGCGTTCACGCCTTGTTGAAAACCAAGAGCCTCACCGCGACGATGATCGGGTACGCGACCTGATACCAAACTCGACAAGTTGGGCGTTACTAAACCTTGGCCGACTGTCAACAAAGCCAATGCCACAATTAAGAGCGGCCAGTTTTCGGCAGCAGATAACACAATCAATCCTGCGCTGTTGAGAACCAAACCAGTTTGCAACGAACGTTGTGTTCCGAGCTTGGCATTAATGGGTCGAATCAAACCACCTTGCACACCAACTAAAACGACGCCAATGCCAACGAATATTGCGGCAACTCCACCCTCGGTTAATCGAAAGCGATCACCAGCAAGAAGTGAAAAGGTTGCTTCAAATCCGCTGAAAGCAACGATGGCAGTGAAGCCAGTAACTGCCAGGCCCCACAAGCGCACTTTGGCTTCGGTGTCATTTTTGGCAGCCTCGCGAGCGGCCTGTCGCACATCGGCTGGTCGAGTTTCTGGCAAGCGACGCCACGCCACGATTGCGTTGATTAATGCCACTGTGCCGGCGACAAAGAACGGAATATGTTCACCGCCGAGCGAAGCCAATCCACCAAGTGCTGGACCAACAACAAACCCAACTCCGAATGCGGCCCCTAACAGACCCAGCAAACGTGGACGTTCTGAAGGAGGCGCAAGATCGGTTACTGCGCCTTGCGCGACTGCCACGCTTGCGCCCGATGCCCCGTCAAGAATGCGGCCAAGAAACAACACCCACAATGCGCCGGCCGCTCCAGTCACAAATGAACCGACTGCAGTACCAAGTAACGAAATCATGATGACGGGCTTGCGACCAATACGGTCAGATAGCCGTCCAAGCAAAGGAGCGCACACCAGTTGCGCCAACGAGAACGATGCAAACAACAATCCGACCTCAAGACCGCTTGCGCCAAAACGCTCGGCATATCGACCCAAGATCGGAACAACGATGCCAAAGCCAACAAGATCAAGCGCAACGGTTAGCCAAATCGTGCCAAAACCTTGCGGCAAAGGGACCTTGGCGGCTTTTTCACGAGGACTAGCAGACTTCTTTGACACGATGATTCACCATACGTCAACGACGGACAGTTGTACCTGCTTTATTCGTTTCGACAATCCAACCAGCAGCGGTCAATTCAGCTCGAAGCGCATCAGCTGCGGTGAAATCTTTAGCCGCGCGAGCTGCATCAAGAGCTGCGGCCTTGTCAGCAATGTCTGATGGAACTTCGGAAGCTTGCTTGAGGTCTAAACCAAATGCTCGGCAAATCTCGTTCACAGCAGCCGACAACGGGGCTGCACTCTGATCGTTGGCATCGAGCGCTGCATTGGATCGCCGAACTGTTTCAAAGAGCAATGCAACCGCGGACGAAGTGTCGAGATCGTTATCCATGAATTCGCGGAACTTTGCAATGACTTCTGAGTCTGGCGTGGCGCTTTGCGACACAGCCGACGTACGCGCCGCAAAAGAATCAAGTCCGGCCAAAGCATTCACTGAAGCATCAATGTTGTCTTGACCAATACGAACTGGACCGCGGTAGTGCGTTTGCAACAAAACCAAGCGATAGGCGCGCGGATCGTAATGATCAAGTAGATCAAGAAGGTTGGCCACATTGCCCAAACTCTTCGACATCTTTTCGCCTTCGGTGTCAACGACGAAACCGTTGTGCATCCAGTGATTAGCGAACGTCTTTCCGAGAGCAACCGCTTGAGCGCGTTCGTTTTCGTGGTGCGGAAACTTGAGATCCATACCACCGCAGTGCAGATCGAATCCTTCGCCCAAAATGTCGAGACTCATCACGACACATTCGCTGTGCCAACCAGGTCGACCTTCACCCCACGGCGAAGACCATGCTGGCTCACCAGGTTTGCTGAACTTCCATAAAGCAAAGTCGGCGGAATTCTTTTTGTTACCCGCGCCAAATACTTCACGATCGCCACCACCCGACAACATGTCGTCAAGACTTTGATGCGCCAGCAACCCGTAATCGGGCACGTTCAACACATTGAGATAGACGCCGTCTTCAGTGACATAGGCGTTGTCACGGCTAATGAGCTCGCCGATCATGTCGACCATAGATTCGACGTAGTCAGTCGCGTGCGGCACATCGGTGGGGCGCTGAACATTGAGTTTGCCCATCGCCTTGAACCACACGTCTTCGCACTTGTGGGTGATTTCTTCCCACGGTCGACCTTCTTTGTTGGCGCGATCGATGATTTTGTCGTCAATATCGGTGATATTCGAAACCAGGCGCACTTCTAGACCCGACCATTCGAGGTAACGGCGCAAAATGTCGTACACCAACGTGGCTCGCCCGTGACCAAGGTGAGGTGGACCATAAACAGTGGGGCCACACAAGTAGATGCCGACTTTTCCGGGGGTGCGCAAAGCGAGTTCGCGGACCTCTGAAGTTGCGGTGTCGTACAGCCTGAACATGAGAAACGAGCCTACGCCCCCACGGCCAAGACACCTATAACCTGCAACTCATGGCAGTGACCGAATCGGCATTTGATCCGACCCAAATTCCCGAAAAGCCCACCCTTGACGGTATCGAAGCTGAATGGGCGCAACGTTGGCAAGACGAAGGTGTCTACGCCTTCAACCGTTCAGCAACTCGTGATCAGGTGTACTCGATTGACACGCCACCACCGACGGTCAGCGGCTCGTTACACATGGGTCACGTCTTTTCGTACACCCACACCGACACCATCGCTCGATACCAACGTATGACCGGAAAATCAGTTTTCTATCCAATGGGCTGGGATGACAACGGTTTGCCAACCGAACGTCGCGTACAAAACTTCTTTGGAGTGCGTTGCGACCCAAACGTTGCATACCAACCTGGCTTCACTCCCCCATTCCGCGGCGACCCTCCCAAAGATCATCAGCCCATTTCCATTTCACGACCCAATTTCATTCAACTGTGCGAAGAACTCACACACGAAGACGAAAAGATCTTTGAAGACCTCTTTCGTCGACTCGGACTGTCAGTTGACTGGGAATATCTCTACACCACCATTGAAGACCGTAGTCGTCGCGCTAGTCAACGCGCCTTCTTACGTAACTTGGCCCGCGGTCAGGCATACACACAAGAAGCACCAACTCTGTGGGACGTTGATTTCAAAACTGCGGTGGCACAAGCCGAACTCGAAGATCGTGAACGTCCAGGTGCTTATCACAATGTTGCGTTCGCACGTAGCGACGGTCAAGGTGACGTTGTCATTGATACAACACGACCAGTTTTGTTGGCAGCATGCGTTGCTCTCGTCGCACATCCTGACGACGATCGTTACAAACCACTTTTCGGTAAGACGGTTCGTACACCGTTATACGGAGTAGAAGTTCCCGTCCTCGCACACCCACTTGCACAAATCGACAAGGGCACTGGCATCGCCATGATTTGTACGTTCGGTGACCTCACCGACGTGATTTGGTGGCGTGAACTCAATTTGCCAACGCGCGCCATCATCGGTCGCGACGGTCGCATTATTGCTACTGCACCTAACGGACTTGAATCACCAAGTGGAATTGCGGCCTACGAACAAATAGCTGGCTTATTCATCAACCAAGCACAAACAAAAGTTGTCGAGATGTTGCGCGAATCTGGAGCAATGCTCGGCGAACCACGTGCCATTATGCATCCCGTCAAGTTTTTTGAAAAGGGCGATCGGCCCCTTGAAATTGTGACGAGTCGTCAGTGGTATATCCGTAACGGTGGTCGCGATACCGATCTTCGCGGCGCACTCTTAAACCGCGGCGAGAATTTGGTGTGGCACCCCGACCACATGCGTCATCGTTATTCGAATTGGGTCGAAGGACTCAATGGAGACTGGCTGATTAGTCGGCAGCGTTACTTCGGTGTCCCTGTACCCGTGTGGTATCCAGTTGATGCTGACGGGGCAACAGTGCATGATTCTCCAATCGTCCCAAGCGAAGACATGTTGCCTATCGACCCGTCAACTGACGTGCCATCTGGCTACACCGCCGATCAACGCAATCAGCCCAACGGTTTCATTGGCGATCCCGACGTGATGGATACGTGGGCGACCTCGTCGCTCTCACCACAGATCGCTGGTAAATGGGAAGACGATGCCGATCTATTCGGACGTATCTTCCCCATGGATCTGCGCCCCCAAGGTCACGACATCATTCGTACGTGGTTGTTCAGCACAGTCGTACGCGCAAACTTTGAACACAATTCATTGCCGTGGAAAAACGCTGCATTGTCAGGTTGGATTCTCGACCCCGATCGTAAAAAGATGTCGAAGTCAAAGGGCAATGTTGTTACCCCTGTTGACTTGTTTGAAAGATTCGGCTCTGATGCCGTGCGTTATTGGGCAGCATCAGCACGACCCGGCATCGATACTGCATTCAGCGAAGACCAAATGAAAGTTGGCAAGAAGTTGGCAACCAAGTTGCTTAACGCCACCAAGTTTGTTTTGACTTTCCCGCAACCCGATGTCGATGCGAAGCCCACTCATCCCGTTGATCTCGCGATGTTGGCACGCGTTGCTGAAACAGTTCGTGAAGCCACCGTGGCCTTTGATCAATACGACTACGCACGCGCTCTCGAACGAACCGAGGCCATGTTCTGGTGGTTCTGCGACAACTACGTCGAACTCGTCAAGGGACGCGTGTACAACAGTCAAGGTGCCGATGCCGCAGGTTCGGCTATCAGCGCCTTGCGACTTGCTTTGTCAGCCTTGCAACGCCTCTTGGCACCCTTCATGCCTTTCACAACCGAAACGGTGTGGCGTTGGTGGCAAAACGGTTCGGTGCACACCGCTACTTGGCCAACTGCAGCCGAACTCGGGCCTATTGGCGACAGCGCAATTCTCGACCCCATCGGTGAGATCTTGAGTCAGGTGCGACGCGCCAAAACCGACGCCAAGACCTCGCAAAAGACCGCTGTCACCGAAGCCACTGTTTCGGCCACCGAAGCCGTCTTAACGGCGTTTGAATTGGGCCGAGGTGACCTCAGTGATGCCGGAAGCGTTCGTTCATGGGTGACGGTCTCAAGCGCCGGCGAGACAACAGTCTCGGCGGTTCTCGCGCCACCTGAACCCGCTTCCTGAAAGACAACAAGCAGTCAAGACAGGTAGTTTGTACCTTCTGTGACGGACTCTCAAGAACCAGGCGAACAGTCGCCAGGCACCGACCCTCAGTTTGAGGATGACGCCCTAACGGGGCTTCCTCGAATAACTGTCGAACCGTTACCTAAGCGGCGCCGCTCCTGGCCCCAGCGAATGGTGTTGACTTTCAACTCACTCCTAGTTGTTACATGTTTCGGAACTGCAATCACCGTTTACTACGGCAATGAAAAAGCCAACGATCGTAAAGTTGTGACGATTCTCGGAGCTCAAGGTGGCCCGAGGCTCACATTGCCCAGTACCTCAACCCCAATAGATCCTTCAACAGGCGAACCAACTGTCACTGACCCGCCCGTTCCGGTTGATCTCACCGCTAAAAATTTCCTGATTACTGGCAGCGATAACGGAGCCTGCGTCGATCCAAATTCACCGTACGCCGCGGCCTTCGGCGATCGCAATGGTTTGGGTGAGCGCGCCGACACCATCATGATTTTGCGACTTGACCCGAAAACCAACGCGGCAGCTGTGTTGTCATTTCCTCGCGACCTTTGGGTGCGTATCAACGGCAAGAAGACTCAGGGTCGTATCAACAGTGCTTTCAATCGTGATGATCCAAATCCACTCATCGTCACCATCTTTGACAACTTTGGTATTTTGATTGATCACTACGTCAACATTGACTTCTGTGCTTTCAAAGAAATTGTTGACGCCGTTGGTGGAGTGCGCGTTCCGTTTGCGACTCCGGTACGCGACAAGAACACCAACTTGCTGATTGAGGCAGCTGGCTGCCACACCTTTGACGGCGAAGAAGGCTTGGCATATGTGCGTTCACGCCACTTCCGCTACTACGACGCCAAGACCAAGAAGTGGGTTGAAGATCCAGCGGCCGATCGCGGTCGAATTTCGCGCCAACAAGACTTTCTACGTCGTGCCATTCAAAAAGCACTTGATAAATCAGCCGGAAATCCAACAATTGCCAAAGATCTCATTGATGCCGCCCTGACGTATGTGATTCTTGATGCCAACCTCACTGCTGGCAAGTTGCTCGATTTAGCTAATGCCATGAAGAATCTCGATCCGTCAACGATGAAGACCTACCAAGTTGAAGGTTCGGGGAAGATGGTTGGCGAACTTGCCGTTATTGAACCACGTTTGAAGACCGACAACATGAAAGCAGTCTTAGCGGTCTTCCAGGGTCGAGCGCGTTTGGTTGACGCTCCTGAGCAAATCTTTGAAGTGCCGACCACAACAGTTGCGCCAACTACGACTGTGGCGAAAACACCGCCGAGCACCGCAGTCGGGCAAACGCTTCCACCAACTACAAGGGCCCCTAAAACGACAACAACGACCAGCACAACTTTGGTTCCGGTTTATGTTGAGTCGAACAGTGTCGGTGTTCTACCGACTAACGACCCCGCCTGCCGCTAAAAAGTTTTTAGTCGCCGAGGACGGTTTGCAATGCGGACGGAATATCACTCGGTCCGTCGATACAAGCGATACGAGCTCCGACTTGCGATGCCAACACACGGGCTTCGGCATCATCACCTAACGGAGCCAAAATAACGACCTCATCAAGAGCTCGTGCCGCAGCCTGCACATCACCTTCAACTGTTGCGCGACAATCACTCAAGATCACCGTGATTCGTCGACCAGCACGAGTGCGTGACAACTGATCACCCGCAGCAAGAAGTGCTCCCGCTAAATCGGTTGTGCCAAAACCGCGCAATGCCAAGACATCATTCACTACTTGTTCGCCCGATTTCGTTGATGTTTGACCTTTAGCAACGACCACGTCTTTTCCAAAAGCGATCACGCTGTAGTCCTCGGGGCTACGCCAAGCGACAGCTGCTGCAGCCATAGCCGAAGTTGCAAGTGGCTTACCACCCATTGATCCACTGCGATCGACCAACAGCGCAATCGCTGTTCCAGGTTTCACCCAACTGCGAACTTTCAAACCTTCTGGATCAATTGCCTGTCGCGAAGCACGAGCGTCAAGAATTGCGTCCATTGACGCATCAAGATCAATATCGCCAGCGTCGGGACGATAGGGACGCGTTGCCATCTTGCCGATTCCACGGGGCGACACCGGTCCACGTTTCGAAACATCTAAAAACAAACGGCCGGCCAAACGTTTGGCGAGATCGCGCAACTTCTGATCGGTTGCACCCGTGAGATCGGCAAGCAACGCCAACATTGCATCAGGGTCTTCTTCGAGGCCTTCTTCAACAGCCGTTTCATCAAGTTCACCGACTTCAGGTGACACTTGTTCAAATTGCGGATTACGTGACAACTCGCGTCGCGACAAAGTCTTCTTTGATGCTTCATTCACTGCTTCATCAGCAGCTGCACCTTCTTTGGCTAATGGGTCGCCCCCGCCGGGGCGCTCGCTTTTCCCGATTCACCTTGCGGAGCCGGGGCAAACACCTCGTTCCACAACTCGGTGATGATGTCTTCAGAAGTGCGCACACTTCCTTCACGAACACGCACCCGACCAGACAATGCAACAAGTGCTGCATCGAGTCCGACACCCGCATCAAGAACCGTCAGCGAACGGACGCTTGCCAGCGACACAGTCACTGCAGCCATGTCAATTGCTCCACGCACCGACGAACCAACACGTAGATCACTGTGAGTACGAGTACGACGCACCAACTCAACAACCTTGTCGAGCCAACCATCGGGAAGATTCTTCGTGCCTCGTCCAGCAATACGCTGTTCAACTTCGGCGTTTTGATACCCAACTGAAACCCGGCACACACGATCGTATACCGCACCAGAAATACGTGCAGTTCCGACAGCGTCAAAAGGATTCATCGCTGCCACCAAACGGAATCCCGAAGATGCAGCGACCCGGCCATATCGCGGCACATTCAGTTCGCCTTCGCTCATGACCGTGATCAAAACGTTCAATGTTTCTTCGGGAATGCGATTGATTTCTTCGACATACAACAACGAACCATCACGCATAGCTGTCACTAAGGGTCCGTCGACGAATACGTCGGGCTCGTAACCATCAGTCAGAACTCGTGCCGGATCGAAGTGTCCAACAAGTCGCGCAGGAGTCAGTTCGGCATTACCTTCAACGAAAACGAAACCGATACCCAAGCCTTCGGCTACAGCACGCAACAATGTGCTCTTGCCAGTGCCTGGAGGACCTTCGAGCAAGACATGCCGATCAGCATCAAGTGCTGCGACTACTAGTTCAACTTCACGACGTCGCCCGATGACAGTGTCATCGAGCGACGCGATCAGAGAACTGCGCGACGATTGAGTCATTGAAGTGTCAACAATCAGGCGTTGACAATAACGCCACGAAGGTTCGTGCCATCACGCATTGCTTCATAGCCCTCGTTGATGTCTTCGAGCTTGTATGTCTTCGTGATGAGTTCGTCAAGCTTGAGCTGACCAGCGCGGTACATATCGAGCAACGCTGGTATGTCAGCACGTGGGTTCAACGAACCAAAGATGGTTCCCTTGATTTCTTTGTTCCACATGGCCAAGTTGAACAAGTTGATGTTGGCGGTTTCGCTTGTCATCGGTGAAATTGCGGTCACAACAACCGTGCTTCCCTTGCCAGCCAAGTTCATTGCTTCGCCCATCATTTCGCCGTGCAAAACTCCAGGCGTCATGATGACACGATCGGCCATTTGGCCATACGTCATTTCCATGACCGACATCATTGCGTCAGCCATTGATGGGAATGTGTGAGTTGCCCCGAATTCCATGGCCTTTTCGCGCTTGAACTCAATGGGGTCAATGGCAATGATGCGCTTGGCTCCAGCCATACGAGCACCCTGCACGGCGTTCATACCAATGCCGCCGATACCAACGACAACAACAGTGTCACCAGGCTGTGTGCCGGCGCGATTTGCAGCCGAACCCCACCCAGTGGCCACACCACACGACACGAGTGCAACACACTCAAGCGGAATGTCTTTTTCAACCTTGATGATTGACTGCTCGCTCACACATGCGAACTCAGAGAATGTGCCGACCTTGGCCATCAACGTGACGGGCTGACCATTAACGAAGTGGCGGTGAGTGTCATCGGTGATCATGCCGCCAACAAATGTCTTGGCTCCGTTGTCACACAAGTTCTGACGACCAGTGCTGCAATAACGGCAACGTCCACATGACGGAACGAATGAAGCCGACACGTGATCGCCAACTGCGACGCTTGTGACTCCAGGACCGACTTCAACAACAACGCCAGCACCCTCGTGACCACCGATAATCGGGAAGAAACTTTCGATACCCATGAGGGGCCAGAACTCTTCGGGCGGAACCAAGTCGCCAGTCACCAAGTGTTCATCGCTGTGGCACAAACCTGCGGCACGCCAGTGAACAATCACTTCACCGGTCTTGGGCGGGTGGATTTCGATTTCCTCGATCTTCCACGGTTGATTCAAGCCCCACAATACGGCGGCCTTTGACTTACGGATTCCAGACATGGCGGTCTCCCCTTCGTGGCACGTCCTTCGCGCCTACGAAGAGAACGCTACTCGCCTAGAACCTCACGGCTCTAGGCGAGTCGCTTCAGATGTCACTCGTAAACGAGAACTCCACGAATGTTTTCACCGGCCCGCATCGCTTCGTAACCATCGTTGACACCATCGAGCGAATAAGTGCGAGTGACCAGACCATCGAGGTCAAGCTGACCCTCGCGATACAGACCAGCCAACTTCGGGATGTCGGCACGGGGGTTGCCCGAACCAAACAACGAGCCGACCACTTGCTTTTCCATCAAGGTGACATCGAGAAGGTTCATGGTGACCCCCATTTCCATGGCGGGATGGATGTTGGTCACCACGACACGACCACGCTTTGAAGCCAAGGCCATGGCTTCGGCCATCAGGGCTCCAGATCCAACACCCATGGTCAAAATAACCTTGTTGGCCATGGTGCCCCATGTGACTTCTTGAAGCAGCGCCACCGCATCAGTCATCGAAGCGGCCGTATGAGTTGCACCAAATTCCATAGCCTTTTCACGCTTGAACTCAACGGGATCGATGGCGATGATGCGCTTGGCGCCAGCTAAACGAGCGCCCTGAATGGCGTTGGCACCAATTCCGCCCACGCCTACTACAGCGACGGTGTCACCAGGCTTGACCTCGGCCGCATACACAGCCGAACCCCAGCCCGTCACCACGCCACAGCCCAAAAGGCAAACCTTGTCGAATGGCAGATCGTCGTCCACCTTGATGCAACTGGCTTCGTTCACCACGGTGTGGTGAGCAAAGGTTCCGAGTAGGCACATCAGACCGAGTTCTTGACCGCGAGCGTGGTGACGCGAACCACCGTCAGTGATTTGGCGTCCACCGCCCATGAGTGCACCAAGGTCACACAGGTTCTGGTGGCCAGTTGAACAGCTCGGGCAACGTCCACATGACGGGATAAAGCCAAAAACCACATGGTCGCCCGGGGCCAGCCAACTGACTCCTTCGCCAACTTTGCGGACGATTCCGGCACCCTCGTGGCCGCCGATAATTGGTAGGGCAAAAGGCAGGTCGCCCGTCATGAGGTGCTCGTCACTGTGGCACATTCCTGATGCCTTCATTTCAACAAGTACTTCGCCAGCTTTTGGCTCGTCGAGTTCAATCTCTTCAACGCTCCAAGGCGTATTGGTTTCCCACAAAATTGCGGCCTTCGACTTCATGTGCACCCCCGTGATTAGGCGGTCATCAGGTTGATGACCCGAATAGATATAGCGAACGGTAGTCGCTCATGAGCCAGTGCGTTGTACGCTTCTAGGCATGGAAAGCCCGATTGCTACCGCAGATACTTCTGTCGTTGAAGAGTCCCCCGTCGCCCATGTAGTTACCGACATAGTTGGCGACGTTCCTGCCATTGAAGCCGAACTGCTCATCGAGGAAATTTCCATCGATGGCATGTGCGGCGTCTACTGAGCCCCGCTTTTACGGCAACCGAGACCGTCATGACTGTCGCTCTCGAGTCAGTTCTCGAAATCCACCCACAAGTTGCGGTGCGTCCAGAAACATTTGGGGCTCTTGCGTACCACTATGGCAATCGTCGATTGATTTTCTTGAAGCACCCAGATGTCGTCACCGTGGTGCAATCTCTTAATTCTTACCCCGATGTGCAATCCACTTTGAGTGCCTGTGGGGTTACTCAAGATCGCTGGCCATCTTTTGTTGCAGCATTGTCATCGCTCGAAACTTCGGAGGTTGTGCGTGAGCGCCAAATCGCTAGTTGAAGAAATGAAGCGCGGACTTGACGCGCCAATTTGTCTGACCTGGGAACTTACGTACGCCTGCAACTTGCAGTGCGTGCACTGCTTGTCGTCAAGTGGTCAACGCGATGAACGCGAGCTTTCAACCGACGAAGCGAAAAAGATTCTTGACGATCTGCGTGATTTGCAAGTGTTCTACATCAATATCGGTGGCGGCGAGCCCATGGTGCGCCGTGATTTTTTTGAACTGCTTGAGTACTCAGTTGCTAACGGCATTGGTGTGAAGTTCAGTACCAATGGCGCTTTCATTGATGAAGAAAAAGCGCATCGCCTTGCAGCCATGGATTATCTTGACATTCAAATCAGTCTTGATGGTGTTGACGCAGCAACGAACGATGCTGTGCGTGGCGAAGGTTCTTACGACATGGCTATTCGAGCCATGGAAAATTTGAAGGCTGCCAACTTTGGTCAATTCAAAATTTCCGTTGTGGTAACTCGCCATAACGTTTCACAACTTGATCAATTCAAAGCACTTGCCGATCACTACGGCGCACAGTTGCGTATCACACGGTTGCGCCCTGCAGGTCGTGGTGCAGATACATGGCACGAACTACACCCGACCAACGCACAGCAACGCGAAATCTATAACTGGTTGTTGAAGCACGGAGAAAATGTCTTAACTGGCGATTCGTTCTTTCACCTCAATGCACTTGGCGAATCCCTTCCCGGACTCAATATGTGTGGAGCTGGTCGCGTGGTGTGTCTCATTGACCCCATCGGTGATGTGTACGCCTGCCCATTCGTCATCCACGATGAATTCAAAGCCGGCAATGTGCGCGACGAAGGTGGCTTTGCCAAAGTTTGGAAACAAAGCGACTTGTTCTTATCATTGCGTGAACCACAATCTGCTGGTGCGTGTGCATCTTGTGGTGCATTTGACGCATGTCAAGGTGGCTGCATGGCTGCCAAGTTCTTTACCGGACTTCCGCTTGACGGACCCGACCCCGAATGTGTGGGTGGCGATGCCGATGAAGCGCTTTCAATTATTTCGCGCGGTTCAGAGCCCAAACCGAGCATGGATCATTCAAAGCCCGTCACTCTGACGCGCAAGAAGCTTTCAGTTTCAACAGCCAGTTAACACTGTCGGAAAATACCTCCACGAAGAGTTTCCGATTTTGCCCAAAATCGGCGAGACTGTCATCGATGTCCTTAGTGCAGTCGCTTTCGATCGGTTCTCGAACCGCACCCAATCGGGTGATGTTTGGACCCCATGTCACCAACTTGGGGACCGACGAACGCACTTTCTCGCCTGAACATGTCGCCTATTACGAACGTCGTGCCATTGGTGGGTGCGGGGTCATCGTTGCCGAAGGAGCAAGTGTTCACGATAGTGACTGGCCATATGAACGTGCGCCACTCGCAAGCCGATGTGCTGCTGGATGGAATTCAATAGCCGAAGCCTGCCACCGACATGGTTCGCTCGTCATTGCATCGCTCGATCACTCGGGCGGACAAGGCTCGTCGGCATATTCGCAACAGCCACTATGGGCGCCGTCACGCGTGCCCGAAGTTAACTCACGCGAAGTTCCTAAATGGATGGAACACCATGACATCGTTGCCGTGGTCGAGGGGTTTGGTGAAGCCACTCGCCTGGCGCTTACCTCCGGTTGCGATGGTGTCGAGATCAACGCCGGTCAACACAGTTTGGTTCGCCAGTTTTTATCGGGGCTTACTAATCAGCGCGGCGACGAGTATGCCGATCGCATTCTGTTTGCCCGCCAAGTTATTGACGCAATTCGTAGTGCGGCGCTTGCTGTACGCGCTGATGCAATTATTGGCCTGCGCTTGTCATGCGATGAACTCGCTCCATGGGCAGGTATCACACCCGAGATGGCCCCTGAAATCGCTCGTGAACTATGCGAACTTGGAATTGATTATGTAGTTGTGGTTCGCGGTTCAATCTTCTCCGCTGAAAAAACTCGTCCTGATTTTCATGAGCCAACTGGATTCAATATTGATGTCTGCCGCTCAATTCGCTCTGCGTTACCCGCACACATCGCAGTGTTCTTACAAGGATCAATAGTTGACATTGGTCAAGCTGAATGGGCCATCGGCGACGGAGTCTGTGATGCAGTTGAGATGACTCGTGCACAAATCGCCGATCCTGATCTGTTGCAAAAAATCAGCAATAACCAACACGCCCAAATTCGCCCGTGCATTCGCTGTAATCAGACGTGCCAAGTTCGTGACGCCCGAAACCCCATCGTGACTTGCGTGGCTGAACCAACTTCTGGGCACGAAACCCAAGACTCTGATTGGTACGCCACAACAAGTTCGCCCCGCCACATCATTGTGGTTGGTGCTGGTGTCGCTGGATTAGAAACAGCTCGAGTTGCTGCATTACGTGGCCACTCAGTGACGATCGTCGAAAAATCAGCAGCCACTGGTGGCATTGCCGCGATTGCAGGTCCAGGACAACCACTCGTTGCGTGGCTCAATTCTGAAGTCGACCGACTGAAAGTACGCATTGAACTCGGCCACGAATTTGATGCGTCATCAGCGAGTGATTCTCAAGTTGTCGTTCAAGCAACTGGCGCACAACGTGGTGTCACTGAATACGAAATCGTTTCAGACGCCGTAGTACTTGATATTGCCGATGTTCGTCGTGGAATTTCTGTTGTTCCCGAAACCGGAGTCGTTGTCATCCTTGATCCAATTGGCGGACCCATCGGCGTGTCACTCGCCGAAGAACTTGGTGAACGAGCAATCTTGGTGACACCCGACAATATTGCCGGTAACGAATTGTCACGCACAGGCGACCTTGCCCCCGCCAATGTTCGACTTGCTCAACGTGGCGCTGCAGTCCAGCGGCGCAGTGTTGTTCGTGCAATTGAGAAACGTGATACAAACTTTGTTGTTCGTGTTCAAGATCGTTTCTCTGGTGCGCTCACGGAAATCGAATGTGCTGCCGTTGTTGATGCTGGTTTCAGATTGCCAACTGCCCCGATGACTGGCGCAGTTCAAATTGGCGACTGCGTTGCACCACGAACAATTCTTGAAGCAATTCTTGAAGCTCGCCGAGCTGCCCTCAAGATCTAGTTCATAGAGCACAAAACGCCCCATAAACGGGGGGCTAATCGCCCAACACCGGATGACGACGAGCAGCTTCAAAATCGCTGATATCAATCACCGCAGTAATTGGCATCCCTGGCCCGACCACTGCCGATAAAGCATTTCCGCCACTCAACTTTTCAGGAAGTCCAGACGTAAATACCACTAATTTTTCGCCAGGAAAAACTTCTGTGACAACTGCTGCCCGACCAATGGCACGCCACAACAAGTCACCGCGCGATAAACCTGGTCGCACATTTGTGAGGCCACCTGCAATATCAAACAAGATAGATCGCCCATCGGGACGAATCGCTTTCCCAGCAATTTCAAATCCCGTCAGTACTTTTTGACCCCACACAATTTTGTGAAAGTGATTAAGTGTCAAAATTTCTTCAACAACATCGCGAATTGAGCGGGTCTCGACATCGGTGCGGGGTTGACCATCTTTGGCAACACGTTGCATTGCGCGCTCAACATAATTCTCATCAGTATCAAAACCAACGAATGATCGTGACAATCGTGAAGCAGCAAGAGCGGTTGAACCAGACCCCATAAACGGATCAAGGATGAGATCACCTTTGAACGAATACAAATCAATACAACGCTCAGCAAGAGTCACTGGGAACGGTGCTGGGTGATTCACACGCGTGGCGCTTTCGGGCTGAATTTCCCATACATCAATCGTCGCCTCAATAAATTCGTCTGATGTTGACGTTGAAACTGATGGCAGTCCACGTTTGGCACGTTTCGCTGGCACGATCGCTCGGTCAAAACGTCCTTTGCTCGCCATAATCAAACGTTCAGTTGTGTCGCGCAAAACCGGATTCGTCGGCGACCTAAATGACCCCCAGGCACAGCTACCCGACGAACCGCGCTGCTTGAGCCACACAACTTCACCGCGTAATAAGAACCCAAGTTCGTCTTGCAAGATCGTGGTGATGTCTGATGCCAAAGAACGAAATGGGCGGCGGCCCAAATTGGCCACGTTCACCACGATTCGCCCACCAGGTTCGAGTACTCGTTTGCATTCAGCGAATACTTCAGTGAGCATTTCCAAATATGCGACATAGTCGGCCGGGATATGGCCTTCACCTAATGCCTCTTCATAGGCCTTACCCGCGAAATAGGGCGGCGACGTGACAACAAGGCCGACTGAATTATCCGGGATTCGCGACATATCGCGCGAATCGCCCACAAAGATCTGATTTCGAACTGGGTCGATCGTTAGTGGATCGGCCAATGTCTCGTCTGCCGATATGTCGGGTGTCCGAAAACGCGCATAAAAAGCCGATGCATCATGACCTTCACGTTTCGATGCACCAAATGGTGACGTGGCAGTGCTGCGCCGTATTCGGGGCGCGTTTTCGCCATCATTCGACACATCAGACATTGAAGGCAGAGTACCGACCTCACGCGCGCGCCCGCGCGATACCCATGTCCGAAATGGTGTGTCGCTTGATAGTCCGCCAATCGCTCAGCGCGAGCCATAAAGATGGGTGAAGTGATCGCCATTTTGTTACTCATTCCCGTGGCCTACATGCTTGGCACCTTCCCCAGTGCAGTCTTGCTCGCGCGTAGTCGCGGCATCGATATCACATCATCTGGATCAGGAAATCCTGGGGCTTCTAATGTGGGGCGAGTTTTGGGTCGCAAACTTGGCATTCTTGTCTTTGTCCTTGATGGATTGAAGGGCGCAATTTCAGTCGGCGTGGGCTTCGCGATTGCGGGTTACGCCGGAGCATTGGCACTGGCATGTGCTGCTGTCGTTGGCCACGTCTTTCCGGTCACTCGAAAATTTAAAGGTGGGAAAGGTGTCGCGACGACCGGCGGTGGAATGATTGCGCTTTACCCCCTACTTGGCATAGCAATGACATTGCTCTGGCTCGTCACCGCCAAGGTCACAAAGAAAGCATCGCTTGGTTCTTTGGCGATTGCGATCGGCCTACCTATTTCACAAATCATTATCGGTCGGCCTGCCGGCGAAGTACTCACTGGTGTTGGTCTGTGCGCTTTTGTTGTTTGGCGTCATATTCCTAATCTCAAACGACTTTTCTCAGGAAGCGAAAACAGTCTCAAGACGAAGTGACACCCTCAGCAATGACAAGATGATGTTATGGCCCTTCACCCACAAACCGCTGCGCTCTTACTTGCTATGGAGCAACTGAATACTCCGGCAATTGAAACTCAAGAACCCACCGTCGCTCGCGCTGGTATGGAAATAATGACCGCACCATCGGCCGTTCAGCTGCACGAAATTCGTGACCTTGATGCTGATGGGGTGCCAGCGCGGTTATACCGACCAAACGATCGAAAGGACCTCGGCCTGCTGGTGTATTACCACGGTGGTGGCTGGGTATGCGGAAGCATCAATACTCACGACGATGTATGTCGCAAGCTTGCTCAATCAATGGGTCACGCCGTGTTGTCGGTCGATTATCGCTTGGCCCCTGAGTTCGCTTTTCCTCAACCTCTGAACGATTGCATCGTGGCCTTGCGGTGGGCGCATGCACACGCGAGCGAACTCGGTATTGATGCTTCACGAATTGCAGTTGGTGGTGACTCGGCCGGCGGAAACTTGGCTGCAGCAGTGGCCAACTTGCAACCAGTACCCCTGAAGTTTCAGATGTTGATCTATCCAGTCACCGATGCAACACGTAGTTCACAGAGTTATCAAGACAATGCAACTGGCTATCGCTTAACTGCCAACGGAATGAAGTGGTTCTGTGATCACTACTTAAGCGGTTCCATCGGTTCACCTACTGATCCGCGCGTGTCTCCGTTATTCGCCGATGCCGTC
>Ga0214919_10004139_pt1 | contig 21341 bp, 22 predicted proteins | sample LL1503_MetaG_FD_177994 | JGI IMG/M metagenome (GOLD analysis project Ga0214919, IMG submission 177994) | Freshwater microbial communities from Lake Lanier, Atlanta, Georgia, United States - LL-1503 | ecosystem: Environmental > Aquatic > Freshwater > Lake | place: USA: Georgia | collected... | reverse complement strand
ATGCTCAAGTTAAGGAATATTTGATTTCCTTTATTACCTTTATTTATAATTTGTTGACAATGAAAGTCACGACTCTACTCATATTTGGGTTTATTTTTCTGATCGGATGTTCTGATACCCAAGAGGTGAAACGTCCCTTAAAATCGACCTATGTTCCGCCAACGACCACTTATAAGGGACAGTTCAGGAAGGGTTATGTTAGAAAACCTGTTAGTACTAATCCTAATGCATTTAGAAACCAGTCTAAGTCGAGGTATTACTACAAGACCAAGGGGAAATATATGAGGCATAGGACTAAGAAGAATTAAAGTAAATTTGAATATGGAAAAGAAGATTGTATATGTTGATATGGACAATGTCCTTGTGGATTTTACATCAGGAATAATGAAAATTGATCACGATACCTTTGCAAGGTTTGATGATAGGTTAGATGAAGTACCAGGGATATTCTCTTTAATGACACCAATGGAAGATGCAATTGAATCATACGAGTTGTTATGTAAACATTTTGATACCTATATCCTTTCAACATCACCTTGGGAGAATCCAACAGCATTAAATGAAAAGTTGGATTGGGTTAAAAAGTACCTTGGGAAACATGCCTACAAAAGATTGATAACTTCCCACCATAAACACCTCAATCATGGGGATTATTTGATTGATGATAGGGAGAAGAATGGTGCGGATAGGTTTGTTGGTGAACTAATTCTTTTCGGTGGAGAAAAGTTCCCTGACTGGAAGTCTGTTATCTCTTACTTGGTACCATAACCTCTTAGATATCTCCGATTTCAACGGAGATATCATTTAAAGAGTAAAATCAGGGTGGTCACCTCGGGAGGTAAATGAAAATTTACAATATTGGGATTATGATTTAATTCTAAATTAAAAAATCAAATCGCTAGTCACCCAAGAAATCTCCGATTATAACGGAGATTTAATTCCATAGTGATACCTCATAATCCATATCCACAGGTTCATCTTTTATTCTCTTTCCAACGGTGCTGATATCCATTTGAATCATCTTGGCAATTGCTCGGTTGGTTATCTTCTTACCTTCTAATTCCAACTGTTTCTTTGCCTGTTGTATTTTATTGATTGTAGTGTGTCGTTCAAAGGCACCATTTAATGACTTGGCAATGGTTTCTTTCATCTTACCCGTCAGTTCCTTGTTATTAAGGTTCCAATGTACCCTTCTTGTTTTAGGTTCAACTTGAAACACCCCAGTCTCCTTTATCTTATCAATAACCGAGTTAAACATCCTTCGTAGCTCCTTCATATCCATCTTTGGTTTGGCACGGGTATTATTTATGTAAAACAAATATGAAAAGATATAGTCCAATGGAACATCTTGGTTTAAGTAATACCACTGATGTAATAAAGTGTAGTAGGTTTTATGTTTCTTACCATCTACAATCATATTAGGAATATATGGCTCTAGTACCATCTCTTCTCTAAATTCAACAACAGGAGTGGATACTGGTACTATTGTCTTTGTTTTGATTGTAGCTAAAACCTCATCTATTGAATAGATATGGTACTTATTCTGGGTACTAGTGGTTTCAGTTGTACCAGAAAAGTATGGTTTGACCTTATTATAGGAAGAAATAGTAATAGGGTCAACCCCTATCTTTTCATCAACTAGTTCTAGTGTTATAATATTATTATAGTTCACATATACATCCTCATCATGGGATATAAACATGGGTCTGATTAATCCTTTGGCGTAAGTATCAATCTTCTCATCTTTAAGTATGGTAGTTCTAATGGTATTCCAAACCTGTTGGAAATTATACCTTGTAATATCATTGATTACCCTAAATAACAAGGTTAGTCCTGCGCCAGAGGGAGATATACAAACCAATGATACTTGATTACAATACTTTTTGATAATCCTTTGTTTCTCATTTAGTATATCAGGTACATTATCAATATCAAAGTACATGAACCCTGTTGTACAAATGAAGTTCTTGTCAAATACCTCATCACTTAAATTACGCTGCTTCACTTTTACATGGGGCGTTATGTAGGGTAGTGTTTTCTTTAATGATTTGTAGTAATCATCATCATTAGACTTTAATAATCTTATGGTTTCAATATGCCCCTTGTGAGAACCATATTGAATGAGTTGGTGGAGTTCTTCAAAAGTTATGTATCTGTCTAGTTGGGTGTTCGTGATACCTTTAACATAAATCGGGAATAACATTAAAAATAAAAGTCCCCGCATTTCAGTCTGTGGATGAGACTTACTTTTTGGGGTACTTTCAAAAAAAATATCTTTAGGTGTATATGATAATAACCATCCACGTCAGTTACCAACACTTATAAAATATAAATACAATAAAGTTGATTGTAAAGTGTGTTTGTGAAATATCTCAATTTTTTTCCTGGAATTTTTTTTATCGTTTTTAGGGTCATTATCAATACCCAACTTTTTTTGCCCAAAAATTTCTTTTGGAATATTGACCCCCCTATTTGAACCATCAAATATCTATATATGCTGTGTGGGATACGAGGGAGGGGGAAGGACTCCAGTATCATTACAATACAAAATATTATATAATAGTAATTTACATATTAAAAAAACAAATATGTTGTAAGTCTGTAATATCAAATATATTGTAGGTCTGTAAAAAAGATTTGTTGATTTAAATAAATAGTTGCAATTTTACTGCTCTAAACGATAAAACAATGAATTCTCTTCAAACCAAAGGTATTTTTACTGAGTTACTGGAAAGTGACAGTAAGAAGAGTGCGTTTGAGATGTTCTTAAAATCAGAGTATATAAACGTAAATGTCTTGAAAGGAAATTCAGAAATTGCGATCAATCGAAATAAAATTTTCAATGATTATACTAGATATAAAGACGAATACAATGAAATTTTCAATGACAAGGCTAATTTAGAAGTATTTCAAAAAATGAGATTATTGGAAATTCTAATTCTTCAATCTAGAAGTATTCTAAATACATCAGTTAAACTTGGTTTAATCAACCAAAAGAGAGGTGGTTCTGAAACCAGTTATGTTATTGCTAGATCCCCGTTTTATAACCCAGATAACGTAAAGGCTGAAATAAGAGTCTATCTAGGTAAGACTAGTGAAATTAATAGACCTATTGAGGAATTATCAAGAGATTTATTGTTCATGGAAGAAGCTGAAAGACAAATCGTGAAAGCAATGAATGAGGTTGTGGAAAGGACTAAAGAAAAGATTGGCATAAAAAAAAGCGTAAAAACTAGAGTAGTTGTTATGAGTAATGGTGAAAGAGTTGAGGAAGTTATTCAAGAGACTAGCGACAATAACAAAAAGAAACATCCATTAAGTCCTGGTAAATTTCCAAAACAAAACCCCAAATCTTATCTATAAAAATTTATGGGATTGAAAAATCCTTTTTTTTAAACCAATCTGTATCGCACTATCAGAGTCTTACAGACCTAAAACAAAACAAATGATAACAAAAATCAAACCTGTCGATATAATCGACAATGAGGAAGTGAAAAACTTCTATGAAATTCAAGATTCTTTATTCATTGAAATCGAAGAATCTATAATGACTAACGGGTTGAAAAGCCCTTTAGTTATCAATAAAGAAAATATGTTACTGGATGGGAACATTCGAAAACAAGCATTGATTGCAATTGGGAAGGGTAATGAAGAAGTCGAAGTATACGTGTGTGATTCCGAATCAAGTATCAATGACTACTTAATTAGAAACTCCGGTCGCACTAAAACTGACAACGACTTGGTCAAAGAGTGGAATTACCTATTCTTTAAAAAGTATCAGAAAAGACAAGGAAGAAAAAAGAATGGAGAACCCGAAGGAACCTATGCGGAGAATGTAAGCAGGGATTTAGGTGGTCGATTCAAGGATGATGAGACCATTAATAGAATTGGATTTTGTTTAAAGCATGATATTAAAAATGATTTGATATCAAAAGGGATTATCAAAGGAACTATTGCCCCAATTAATGGTTATGAATTTTTAAAAACATTTCATCCAATTGATATTAAGAAAAATTATGGTTTTACAGAGAAAGTAATTGCAGGTGAGTTAAATGTTCAGGATGCCATAAAACTTATCAAACAAAAAGAGTATTTAAATAAACATACTGACACTTTTGTAATACCAGATAAGGCAACTAGTTATAATAAAAATTGCATTGAGTTAGGTGACATGTCGGATCATTTCGAAACTGTGGATTTATTATTTTCAAGTCCGCCCTATTTTATTTTACGTGATTATAAAGTAGATGGTAAAAAACAAACAGGAAAGGAAGAAACCAAAGAACAATATTGTAATAAGGTTGCTAATTTAATTAAGGCATCTATTCCTACTCTTAAACGAAGTGCTAACGTAATTATCAATATTGGTGAAACCTATGATAATGGTGTAGGTTATGGGATTCCACAATTATTAAAAACATACATAGAACAAAATACTGGTCTGATTTATAAAGATCAATTAATATGGTCTAAACCAAATCCTAAACCTCAAAATGAAAATATTAAAAGACCAATTAACAATGTTGAATATTTGTTATGGTTTGTAGTTGACCCAAAAGAGGCATTTTATAAAATGTTGACATATACTATCGAAGATAGAGATGTTAAGATTTCTCATGGAGCTAAAGACGTAGATAAGGATGGTAAAATTTGGGATAAGAATATTTCTTTATCTAAGCCATATCAGAAGATTTATACTCATCTCAAAGAGCAGGAAATTGCTAGAATTATTGAAGCAAAAATTGGAAAAAATAATGAAGTTTATTCAATCTATAATGAGGGAGCCCCGGCTATAATGTCTGGAATACTCCCAATAATTCCCATCTTAATGTGCAGCGATGAGGATGAACACAACACTGTACTTGATATTTTTTCTGGTAGCAATGTTGTTGGTCGAATGAGTTTGCTTTTAAATAGAAAAGTGTTATCGGCAGAGCTATCAAAAGACTACTATAACATAGGATGTAAAATGTTGGAGAATGCGATTGAAGATTATAATCAAGAAGACTTGGATGTTATAAACGAGTTAGCCTTCGGAAAAGTATCAGAGGCTGAATTAATCGAAGCCGCATAATTTAAAACCAATAAAAATAAAACCATGAATGAAGTATTAGTGCAACCAAGTGTATATGATTTGATGTCCTGTAATCAGATGTTGGCAATAGAGCAAGGCAAGATTCAAAATGAAAGGATGAGATTATTGATTAACAAGGCAACACAGAGTTCAATTGATAGAAAGTATAAAGACTATTATATATATGCGCCACCAGGTTTAGGAAAAACTTTTATGGTACAAGAGTATTTGTCAAATTCTGAAATCAATTGTTATCCTGTTTCCGGTAATATTAGTATGTATGCTTTTGGTGTGAGTTTAGCTGTAGTTGGTTATATGACTCCTTCTGATAAAAAAATAGTGATTCATGTTGATGATTGTGAAACATTGTTTGAGAATAGTAATAATGTAAACGTCATGAAAAAGATACTGGATACAGATAGAGTATTTGTATATGAGAAATCTCTTCAAAGTCAACGCTCGAGTCTAAATGACGTTCAAAAAGATGCAATTGATTTTTTTAGTGAACCAGGTAAGATAGGGTTTAAAGTTCCTACAAACAATATGACATTCATCTTTACAAGTAACAAACGGTTACCCTATGACGCCGAGGTAGAAGATGCAAGAAGAAAGGGTAGGTCTAAAGCCTCATATTTGGCACATTTAAGTGCTATCAGAAGTAGAATTCATGTAGCTGATTTTGAATTAACGAAGAATGAGTTCTGGGGTTGGATAAGTTCTGTTGTGATTGATTCTAATTGTTTGAATGACTACGATCCAACATCTGAAGAGATATGTGAGATATTAGACTTCTTATACCATCACTGGGGACATTTCAAAGAAAAGAATATCAGAACTGTTGAGAAGATGTTCTCAGTAATGAGGGACTTCCCTGAGACTTATGAACGTGTCTGGAAGATGGATTATCTAAAATATTTAACCAATGAATGATAAGGTTGTATTGCAAGAGTTAAAGAAAATCCAAGAGTCGGAATATGCGAAAAAATCTGACAAGCAATTGATGAGTTACGAAATCCTATCTGAGTTACACAAAGGGAAAAACATGGGAATACAACCTTTATCCTTTAAAATATTCAATGAAAACAGGGTAAGGAAATTATCGATTGATAAAATCTTGGAGATAAGAAAGAAATATAATCCATACGTCTATGGAAAACTAAGACTATCCAAAGAGTATGGTGTTTCGAAAACATTAATTCACAAAATCATTATTAAACAATAAAAAACAAAAAATGGATAAAAAATTAATTGAATATGCCTGGAGCTTTTATGCACCAGACAAATTACGTGGTGATATTTTTGATAACCAACTTAAAAAAGTGGAAGTTGTCATTTGTGCTGAATTAATAAGGCTATACTTTATTGAAAAAAACATGCACTATGAAGGTACTACTCTAGAGAGAGAAATAACTAGGGATTTAATACTAAAATTATTTAATTACCCCCCAACTAGAACACATCCATTTGACTTTTTAGACTTCGACCTTGAATATGACCAAATAGTTAATGAGATTATCGTTTGGTATGAGAATAAGTCAATTTAAATATTATTAATATAATTATGTCAGAAGATTTTATAAACATATCAAGAAGTTTAGACACCATGACACGATATAATTGATTGTTTCAAAGTAAGAGATTTTAAACTATAAATTAAAAAAATGAAAAAAATAAAAAGGGAAGAAGTAAAAGATTTAGACTTTATTGAAATAATAAAAAAAGAAAGCCATCACAACCATGAAATAATTCAGGACATGAAAGGTAGACTATATTGGAAACCTGATGAGAATTTATGTACAGAAATTGAAGGAAAAAATATTAATGATAACATTTCTAATTTTCTTTCAAAAGGTTTGAATAAAAATAGCGAGGAATATAGAAAGTTTTATAGAGATATGGGATACTCACTATTCGGATATTGGGAGATTTTTTACTGCAAAGCCAATAATCCTATTTGTAATAATTATAGAGAAAACAGTAAATAAAAGAGAGTCATGTCAGAAGATTTTATAAACATATCAAGAAGTTTAGACACATTGACATTAGCTCAGGTTGCTGAGAAAATAAATGTCAAAGACATTGAATCAGCAAAAAAATGGCTAAAAGAAAAGGGAATAAAGCTTCACAGATTTCTAAATAGCACATTTGTATATCAAATTGAAGTGGATAGTGAAATTGATAAACCTTTTGTACAACAACTAAGAAACAAATATCCAGACAAATGGAAGGATAGATACCGTGATGTTGTTAAAGACCTATCTGTATATAATTTGACTATCACTTTATTGGAAGACGAAATCTCCCCTATTCCAAGAGTTAAATTCTCTAAAATTGATAAAAAAGACCAAGAAAGATATAAAAGATTATTAGGATGAAAAAACTAACACTTCCAAAAAATCCATATAAAGGACTTAAAATATTCTGTAGGACGTGTAGGGTAGACAATAGTAGGTGTAGACATTATGACCGACAAGTTTATCGAGTAAGAATACACATTCCTGGTACTAAGAATGCAACTAAATCGTTTTACTTAGAAGCAGAAAATTATAATGATGCCATAATCGAATGTGCTCTATTTGAAAAAGAATTAATTCAAAATGGATTTGAAAAGGTAAAACAAACAGATTCGAAAATTTCAACTGACTATGGAATATTTGATGCTGTAACAAAGTATCGACAATTCCTATCAGGTAAGTCCATGTTTGCACATCTCAAAAAAAATTTGTCACAAGATCATATTGACGAATGTGTTAGATTTTGTTTTAAATTAGTTGAAAATATAGCTTTAACAAAAAATATAAAACGAACTAGGCCAACTGATATTAAAATTGAGGATGTATCCAATTTTTATAAATGGGCTGGAGAAAATTATGCACCAACAACATTCAATAAATGCTTCAAGGCAATTCGTGCATTTTTTGAATTTCTTATTGATGTTGAAAATATTGAAATGAAAAATCCATTCATGAAGTTTGTACCTAAGCCTTCTAGATCTTCTATAATTGATACAATCACGGAAGAAGAGTTTAAATGCATATTAGCTGCAGTTGATACTATTGATCCAATTATAAAACTTGGAGGTATGGGGAAAATAGAAAATAGGTATAAACCATTTCTTAAAGATGGATTCAAATTATTCTTATTAACTGGAGGCAGAAGAGAAGAAGTAGTAAACCTTAAATGGTGTGACATTTATAGCACAACTCAAGGAGTAAAACTATTCATTATAGATAATTTAAAAGTCAATCGAATAAAAAAAGATTCGAAAGAAAGAAAGAAGTATATAGGTATTAATGCAGACCTTGAAGATTTCTTAATTGAATTAGGTATGAAAGAAAAAATCGGAAAAGATGAATACATATTATCACCCAATAGAGATAGAAGTACTAAAACTATGATGAATGATTTAAGTAAAGGATTCACTCATTACAAGGAAGGTGCAGGTATCAAGAAGGACATCAGTTTAAGTAATCTCCGTAAAACATATTTAACCTGGCACCACCAAGTTTTAGGTGACGACACAGGACTTGTTAGCTCCCACTCTACCGCCCAAGTTTTAGAGAAATATTACCTTGATCCAAAGGTGTTAACCGCTGTAGAAATATCAGCATTAAAAGTTCGTGTTTTTGGTAAAAAGTGAAAAATCATGACACAAAACATGACACAAAACATGACACAGAGTATGACTACAATAAAAAACCACCTACGATTTAACGTAAGTGGTTCATTTTCAACTAGAATTTTGTAGCGAGACCGGGATTTGAACCCGGGACCTCAGGGTTATGAATCCTGTGCTCTAACCAACTGAGCTACCTCGCCGAATGGTTATTACCCCTTTTAAGGGGTGGCAAATTTAGTTAAAATTCTTGAGAATTAAGGGTTCACTCTAACGCTAAATACTTGATTTGCTTCAAAATAGCCCTCAAATACATCTCCCTTATTGGTTGGCCCTACCCCTACTGGTGTGCCAGTATATATAAGGTCTCCGGGGTAAATGGTAAAGTATTCTGTAAGGCTTTCTAAAATAGTAGCTAATGGAAATATCATTAAAGAAGAATCGCCGTCTTGTACAATGGTGCCATTTTGATGCAATGAAAAATGAATAGGATTTTCTACAATTGCAGCAGTTAAGGGAGTCCATTTTCCTAAAATAGCAGCATCATCAAATGCTTTTGCTTTTTCCCAAGGCAATCCTTTTTCTTTTAATTTATTTTGTAAATCTCTTGCAGTGAAGTCAATGCCAACTGTAATGGCATCGCAATAGTCTAATACATTGGGGCCTTTTAAATTTTTACCTTCTTTACTTACTCTAAGTACTAATTCACCTTCATAATGTAAATCGTTGGTGAAAGAAGGAATGGTAAAGTTTTTCCCTTCTGCTAAAACAGCAGTAGAAGGTTTCATAAATATCACTGGTGAAGTAGGTACTTCATTGCCTAGTTCATGTGCATGCGCTACATAATTTCTTCCAATACAAAATATACTCATATAATTATTTTTATTCGGTTATTTCTAATGCGTTAGCCATGGTCATGGTTTTAGATAGTCCAATACTTGCAAATGACTCTATTACTTCCACGCATTTTATTATTTTACTATCTACTATCTTTTTTTCTGCAGTATTCCATTTACCTAAAACAAAATCTATTTGTTGTCCTTTTCTAAAATCACTACCAATACCAAATCTTAATTTAGGATAGGCATCGCTGCCTAATGTAAGTTGAATATCTTTTAAACCATTATGCCCTGCGTCGGATCCACTGGCGCGCAATCTTATTTTGGTAATGGGTAGGGCTAAGTCGTCCACTATGGTTAAAGTGTTTTCAACTTCTATTTTTTCTTTGTCCATCCAATATTTAAAAGCCTTGCCACTTAAGTTCATAAAGGTGGTGGGCTTAATACATATAAATGTTTTGCCTTTCCATTTTACTTCTGCTACATCGGCTAGTCGGTCCGATTTAAAAAAGCCTCCTTGCTTCATCACAAATGCATCTAGCACATCAAAGCCAATATTATGCCTAGTGTGTGCGTATTCGGGACCAATGTTCCCAAGCCCTATGATTAAAAATTTTGACATTTGTTATATACTATTCAAATTTAAGCAAAAGCAGGCATGTATAACTAAAAATCCCCTCCCGATTGCTCAGGAAGGGATTCAATATACTTATTAAATAAGTGATTATTTCTTCGGAGCAGCTTTTGCAGCAGGTGCAGCAGCAGCAGCGGCAGGTGCAGCAGCGCCAGCAGCAGGTGCAGCAGATTCTTCTTGCTTTAACACACGTGTTAAAACAACAGAGGCAACTGGAATACGTGGAGGATTCATAAGTTCCATATTAGGAGCTATTACATCTTGCACACGAATATTGCCATTCAATTCAAGATTGGTAATATCGCATTCGATAAACTCTCTTAAATCTTTTGGTAAAGCTTTCACTTTTAAAGTCTTCATCTTTACAATTAATTTTCCTCCTGCTTTAACACCCACAGAAGTTCCAACCATTTTTAAAGGTAAAGTAGCTACTACTTTTTTGTCGTCTACTAGTTCTAATAAGTCTACGTGTAATAATAAGTCGGTTACTTTGTCAAATTGCAAATCTTTTAAAATGCATTTGTAGGTTTTTCCTTCTACTGTTACTTGTGCTAACATAAATTCACTTGTGTACACTAAAGACTTAAAAGCCTTTGCAGGAGCATAAAAATTAACCTCCTGAGCACCCCCGTAAATTACACCCAGCACGTTTTCTTGAGAGCGAAGCTGGCGGGCGGCTTTTTTGCCATTTTCGGTCCTCAAGTGGCCTTCGATTGTAATTGTTTTCATTACTGATTTTTTTTATTTTGTATAAATAATTTGGACGGCGAAGGTATGAAATAATAAAGGAGAAACCAAAGTCTCTCCTTACTATTTCGTTTTATTTGATAACTAATTGATTATTAGCTTCTTGCCTTTAATTGGGAATGAACAAATAGGCTGGTAATGCTCTTGTTTTCATAGGCATTTCTAATGGCTATGGCGAACAAGTCGGCCACGGTCAATACCTGTATTTTTTTAGAAGGATACTTTAAAGGAATGGTATCACAAACCACTAATTCCTCTAAAACACTGTTTTCAATATTTTCATAAGCCTTACCACTTAAAACTGGATGCGTAATCATAGCCCTTACTGTTTTGGCTCCTTTTTCCTTTAAAAGGGCTGCCGCTTTGACCAAGGTCCCGCCTGTATCGCAAATATCATCTACAATAACAATGTCTTTTCCTGTTACATCTCCAATCACCACCATACTTGCTATCTCATTGGCACGCTTACGGTGCTTGTCACAGATCACCATTTCGGCATTGAAATAATTTGCTACCTCACGCACTCTATTGGTACTTCCTACATCGGGTGCTGCAAAGGCTAAGTCTTGCAATTTCAATTGTTGTATATAAGGAATAAATATAGCCGAGCTGTCTAAGTGATCCACGGGTACATCAAAGAAACCTTGAATTTGTGCAGCATGTAAATCCATTGTAATTACACGGTGTGCACCCGCTGCTTCTAATAAAGTGGCAATTAATTTGGCCCCTATCGCAACTCTTGGTTTGTCTTTTCTATCCTGTCTTGCAAAACCATAATAAGGAATGACTGCGATAATTTTATAGGCACTTGCTCTTTTAGCAGCGTCTATCATCATTAATAATTCCATCAAATTATCGGTTGGTGCATAAGTGCTTTGCACTAAAAAAACATAATCACCTCTGATACTTTCTAAAAAAATAGGTTGGAATTCTCCATCGCTAAATTTTTGAATATTGATTTTTCCAATAGGAGCGCCAAAGCGTTGAGCAATTTTCTCTGCTAAGGCTTGAGAGCCGGTGCCTGCGAATATTTTGACTGAAGGATTCATGTGGGTTGGATATGCGTCAAAGTTATAATTCTCGTTTCCAAAAGTTAAAAAATAATAGCCCTACTTTTCAACATCTAGCGAACTTATACACATATTTATTATGCCTGTGCAGTAGGGCCTCCAAAATTCATTGGAATTTCTACAGGTAGCATATCTGCAATGGTTCCATTGGCCGCTTCATATCTTTCTACATTTTCCACCAAGGCCTTCATAAACCTTTTGGCATGCATTGGGGTTAATATCACTCTGCTTTTTACCTTGCTCTTTGGGGTGCCTGGCATGACATTGACAAAATCAACAACAAATTCGGCATTACTATGGGTAATGATAGCCAAATTAGCATAAGATCCTTCGGCGATTTCTTCACTAATTTCAATGTTTAAGGGCTGGTTCGGGTTTTGTTCCATACTTTTTATTAAGGCCACAAAGATACAGGGGATGGAATGTTAAAAAAAAATTACAATTCTGCCCTACACAAGAACTAAATTTGCTGCATGTTAATATTAGATGGAAAAATAGCCGCTGCCGCCGTAAAAGCAACCCTTTTAGAGCAAACGCAGGCCCTAAAAGCCGCAGGCAAAAGAATGCCTCATTTAGCTGCCATTTTGGTAGGTAATAATGGAGCTAGTGAAACCTATGTTGCTAGTAAAGTTAAAAACTGTGAAGAAACCGGTTTTGGTTCCTCATTATTTATAATGGAAGCAGATGTGGCCGAAGCTGTTTTATTAGCAAAAATTGCCGAGCTCAATCAAGATCCTAATTGCGATGGTATACTAGTCCAATTACCCTTACCAAAACATATTAAGGAATCAAAAGTGATTGAGGCCATTGATCCTGCCAAAGATGTAGATGGTTTTCATCCCGTCAATGTGGGAAGATTGGTACAGGGATTAAATACTTTTATTCCTGCCACGCCTTATGGAATTATTTTAATGTTGGAGCATTTTAATATTGAAACCAAAGGAAAAAATGCAGTGGTGATAGGTAGAAGTAATATAGTAGGAAGACCCATGAGCATTTTATTAAGTAGCAATATTGCACAAGGCAATTGCACGGTAACTATTTGTCATAGCCACACCAAAAATTTAAAAGAAATTTGTTTGGGCGCCGATATCATTGTGGCTGCCTTAGGCGTGCCTAATTTTTTAACAGGCGATATGATTAAACCAGGTGCAGTTATTATTGATGTAGGCATTACCCGCGTAGAAGATGCCACTGCAAAAAAAGGTTTTAGAATTAAAGGTGATGTGAACTATGAAGAAGCCTGCGCTAAAGCATCTGCTATCACACCTGTTCCAGGTGGTGTAGGACTTATGACCATTGCAGGATTATTAAAAAACACCATGAAGGCTTACCAAGGTCTTTAATAGCAAAATAATTTTATACATTTTAACTTGAGTACAACTACCCAATATCCAGTGATGGAAATGTTTTATTCTTTGCAAGGCGAAGGATACCACCAAGGCAAGGCTGCTTATTTTATTCGCCTGGCCGGATGTGATGTGGGTTGTGTTTGGTGCGATGTAAAAGATAGTTGGGATGCCAGCAAGCATCCTGTTTTATCTATCGATGAAATTGTATCAAGTGCTTTAGCGCATCCTGCTCGTTTAGCAATTGTTACTGGTGGCGAACCTTTATTGTATAATTTAGATGCACTCACTACTGCTTTAAAAAAAGCAGGATTTGAAGTAAATATAGAAACTTCTGGTTCTAGCCCCATGTCTGGAAACTGGGATTGGGTTTGTTTTTCACCGAAAAAGTTTAAAGCACCTCTTACTGAAAGCATTCAAGCTGCTTCAGAATTAAAAGTGGTTATTTTTAATACCCACGACTTTGAATGGGCCGAAACCTATGCCAAACAAGTGCCTGCTAATTGCAAATTATACTTGCAACCGGAATGGGACAAGGCCAATCAAATTACCCCGCTGGTGATTGATTACGTTAAGGCCAACCCTAAATGGGAACTAAGTGCTCAACTGCACAAGTACATTCAAGTACCCTAATTTATATATTTACCATACATTCTAGCGGTACTATGAAACTCAAGTTATTTTTATTTTTTTATTTTACTTTAGCCTTAAGCTCAAGTTTTCAATTAAGCGCCCAAGATATTTCAAAAAATAAATCTGCAGGACAAAAAATTTATGAAAAAGCCATTATCGAATTAGACAATAAATCATTCGCACGTGGTATTGAATTGTTGGAAAATGCCATTCAAAAAGATGCAGGCTTGACAGATGCCTACCTTAGTTTATTTCAAACTTATTTGGATATCAAGCAATACCAAAAAGCCATTTTAGTTTTTGAAAAAATACAAAACAAACAACCAGCGGACGCTTTGCCATTTATTGTAAAGTATGCTACGGCTTATCTTAGCCTAGGTGATTATACAAAGGCTTTTTATATTTTGGATCCGCTAGTGAAAAATAATCAATTGCCTACTTATTTAAAAAGCAAGGCTGGCGAAATCGTTAAAGTTTGTGCATTTGCTATGGCCTATCCTAATAGGCATGACATTAGTGTCACCAATGCAGGTGACAGCATTAATTCCGAGGCCGCTGAATATTTCCCAAGTGTTACGGTACAAGACAGTTTATTTTTATTTATGCGCCGTGCTAATTTAGCTAGAGAAGATTTTTATTACAGCACCCTGAGCAAAAAAGGTTTTTCTAAAGCAATGCCTTTGGCAGACAATTTAAATGATGCGGACAAAAAAGGCAGCATGAGCCTCACCCAAGATTTAAGCACTTTGTATTTTGCTGCAGACTATGGTCCAAAAGGCTATGGCCGTTATGATATTTATAAAGTTACCAAAACCGCAAAGGGTTGGTCTGATCCAAAAAATTTAGGCAAAAACATTAATTCAGATTTTTGGGACAGCGCTCCTAGCATTGCGCCTGATGGTCAAGCACTTTATTTTTGTAGCAACCGCCCAGGTGGCTATGGTGGTATAGATATTTATGTGGCTTACCGAAATGAAAAAGGTTTCTGGAATGAAGCAGAAAATATGGGCCCTAATATTAATACTGCAGGAGATGAACAAACCCCTTTTATTCACGCCGACAACCGAAGCTTGTATTTCTCCTCTTCGGGCTGGCCTGGTTTTGGCGCCGCCGATTTATTTGTTTCAAGAAAAAAATTAGATGCTACTTGGTCTACACCCACCAATCTTGGTTATCCAATTAATACCTATGAAAACGAGGGCAGTATTGCAGTGTCCAGCAATGGCATGAATGCTTATATTGCCAGCGACAGAAGCGATAGCAAGGGCGGTTTGGACATCTACAGCGTTGTATTATCTGCTGCAACCCGTGCCAACAAAACTTTTTATTTGAAAGGATTCATTGCCGATGCCGTTTCAAAAAAACCACTGGCTGGAGAAGTAGTTTTAGTGAACCCATTGGATGATAGTAGCAACATGCAAATAAAAGTAGACAGTAATGGCTATTTTGTTTTAGGGCTTCCCTATTTTGATAGCTTGGGCATTAGAGTCAATAGCCCCAATCATATTTATGCCAGCACTTTTATTTCGGCAGATAGTTTACAATATTTATCGGGTACTAATTTTCAATTTTATTTAGCCCCCATCATTAGTTCCTTTGCTCAAAATTTTAAAAACGTATTTTTTGATTTGAATTCTGCTAAATTGAAAAAGAAATCAAGAGTTGAATTAGATGCCTTGGTGACTTATTTGGCAGCCACCCCTAATGCGACCATCCTTTTAGAAGGACATACCGACTCCAAAGGCGACAGCGTTCAAAATAAAATTATCTCTGAAAAAAGAGCCCAGGCCATTGCCAATTATTTAATTAGTAAAAAAATAGCCACTAAAAGAGTGAGCCATATTGGGCTTGGAGCTAAATTCCCCATTGCCGATAATGATACCGAAGAAGGTAGAGCTAAAAATAGACGCAGTAGTTTTATCATCACCTTACCCAATACCAAGGAAGATTTAAAATAGCGTATAAATACCTTGAATTCATGTAGTTTAAAACTAGATGTTTGCTGCATGTCTGAAGAAATATGGTATACCATTGCAATGAGTAAGTTGACGGGGCTGAATGATATCGAAAAAAAAAGTATTCTAGAATTTTATGGATCTGCTGTCCGAGTTTTTGAAGAACATCAAAAACATGCTTCTGGCTTTGCCGAACTAAACCAGTTTCAAAAAAATATTTTAATGGGGAACTGGCCATTGTTAGAAGCAGAAGAAGAATTAATTTTTTTAGACAAGCATGAAATTAAATGCATTAGTATTTTAGATGCAGCTTATCCCAATCGTCTGCTTCAATGTAAGGATGCGCCTATTGTATTATATATAAAAGGTTCGGATCAATTTAACTTACCGCAGCTCATAAGTATTGTTGGTTCGCGTCAACATACTCTACAAGTGCAAAAAGTAATTCAAGAATTATTGGAAGGACTAAAGCATTTAAACATTGGTGTCATCAGTGGTATGGCCTTAGGGGTGGATGGCATTGCCCATCAAACTGCTTTACAATTAAATTTACCTACTTGGGGTGTGCTTGCGCATGGTTTAGATCAAATCTATCCTATCCAACATCGAAAACTGGCCATTGAAATGCTTCAAGAAGGAGGTTTGATTACCGAATGTTGCAAAGGCACCATTCCACTTCCTTATTTTTTTCCAAGAAGAAACCGAATTGTGGCTGGCCTTTCTGATGCTACCATAGTGGTGGAAACAGCCATCAAAGGAGGCAGTATGATTACCGCCAACCTAGCCTTTGGATATGACCGTGAAGTGTTTGCCGTTCCTGGTAAAATTCATGATGCAAAAAGTAAGGGCTGCTTGCAGCTAATCAAATACAATAAAGCACAGGTTTACCACGACCCCAGCCATCTACTTGAAAATATGAACTGGCCCTTATCCAAGCTTATTCCCGCTATCAAACAAACAAAATTAATACTGGATCCCGAGCTTCAAAGGGTCTTAATGCTGATTGAAATACAAGGCCCCATTCATCGCGATACCATCGCTAACCACTTAAAAATCAATGCTAGTTTGCTGTCTTCACAGCTACTAAGCCTAGAAATGGAGGGTTATATTCAATTATTGGCGGGCAACCTTTACAGCAAGCTATAAAAAAGGATTTTGCCTAAATAAGCCAAGGCCCTATCTTTGCCTATGGCAACAAGAAATACTAGCAACAACTCCCGCATTTTTGGTCAAGGCTTAACATTTGATGACGTATTGTTAATGCCCGCTTATTCCGAAGTACTTCCTTCCGAAGTAAACATTCACACGCAGTTGACCAAAAACATAAAATTACACATGCCTATTTTGTCCTCGGCGATGGACACCGTTACTGAAGCACAATTGGCGATTGCCTTGGCCCGTGAAGGCGGCATTGGTATTTTACACAAAAACATGAGTATCGAAAGACAGGCCGAGCAAGTGCGTAAAGTAAAGCGTAGTGAAAGTGGAATGATTGTTGACCCTATTACTTTAGAAGTAACCGCCACTATTGGAGATGCCTTAAAATTAATGAAGGAAAATAAAATTGGTGGTATTCCTATTGTTGATAAAACTAATAAATTGGTAGGCATTTTAACCAACCGTGATTTACGTTTCGAAACCGATCGTAAAAGAAAAGTAAGCGAAGTAATGACCAAAGAAAATTTAGTCATTGCACCAGAAGGTACCGATTTAAGAAAAGCAGAAAAAATTCTTCGTCAATATAAAATTGAAAAATTACCTGTTGTCAATAAACAAGGAAAATTAATTGGCTTAATTACTTACCGCGATATTTTACAACTAAGCGCTTTCCCCAATGCAGTGAAAGATAATATTGGTCGTTTACTAGTGGGTGCTGCTTTAGGTATTACTAAAGATTTATTAGATCGTGCTGCCGCTTTACAAAGTGTAGGGGTAGATATTGTTTCTTTAGACAGCGCCCATGGTCATAGCAAAGGGGTAATAGAAGCTTTGAAATTATTAAAGAAGACCTATAAAAATTTACCTGTCATTGCAGGCAATGTGGCAACTGCCGAAGGTGCGCTCGCCATGGCTAATGCAGGCGCAGATGCAGTGAAAGTGGGCATTGGACCAGGTTCTATTTGTACAACGCGTATTGTAGCGGGTGCAGGTGTTCCGCAATTAACAGCCATTTTAGAAGCTGCCAAAGCTTTGAAAGGAAAAAACATTCCAATCATTGCTGATGGTGGTATTCGTTATACTGGTGATATGGTAAAAGCCTTAGCCGCTGGCGCCAACTGCGTGATGATGGGTAGTGTTTTTGCAGGTACCGAAGAAAGTCCTGGAGAAACAATTATCTACGAAGGACGTAAGTTTAAAGGTTACCGTGGCATGGGTAGTATTGGTGCGATGAGTCAAGGAAGTGGAGATAGATATTTTCAAGAAAATGAATCTGATTCAAGAAAATATGTACCAGAAGGCATTGAAGGTCGTGTAGCCTACAAAGGAAACTTACATGAAATTGTTTATCAATATGCAGGAGGACTAAAAGCAGGTATGGGTTATTGCGGTGCTAAGACAGTGAAAGATTTACAAAAAGCAACCTTTGTTCAAATCACCAATGCGGGCATGAGAGAAAGTCATACCCACGATGTGGAAGTGACTAGAGAAGCCCCTAACTATAGCAAAAAATAATTCACCCTTTATAACCCGGGCCTTGAAAAAAATTATTTTTTTCTTTTTATTCTTTGCTGCCAGCTTGTGGTCTAAAAATGTCTTAGCACAGAACAGCACCGAATCCACCATCAAATTACAAGTAAGCGTATTAACCTGCGCTGCAGGAGAAGATATTTATACCGTATGGGGTCATACTGCGGTGAGAGTCATAGACAGCATCAATCACACCGACATTGTTTTTAATTATGGCACATTTGATTTTAACGAACCAAATTTTTTAGCCAAATTTATCAAAGGCAGTTTACTTTATTTTGTTTCTACCAATAATTACAACGATTTTATTGCAGAATACAAATTTGAACAAAGGCAGGTGGTGGAGCAGGTATTAAAACTATCCACCACTGAAAAAATTAAATGGTACAATGCCTTAAAAATAAATATGTTGCCAGGCAATCGTCAATACTTGTATAATTTTATTGAAGATAACTGCACCACACGCATCAAAGATGGCTTATTTAAAAATTCGGCCTTTCAGCCCGTAGGCATTCAGGTGCCTTCTTTCAGAGCTGAAGTAGTTAAAGCCCCCTATGCACAAGGCTTGCCTTGGATTGGCCTAGGTATTGATTTATTGTTGGGCGCCTACTCTGACCAAAAACCAAGCGATTTTCAAGCCGCTTTCTTACCTACTTTATTACACCAACAAATAGCCAATACTAGAAAATTAGTAGTAGTCAACAATACTCTTGTAACAGTTAATCAAAAAAATATAAGTAACAATAGTCCATTTTTTATTTTAGTACTAGGCTTATTCATTTATTTGTTTGCTTCTAAGTGGAACAGCTTGATCACCCAAAGGTTGGCTAAGTTTTTTGACCTTGTTTTATTACTTGCCTTTAGCCTAGGGGGCAGCTTGGTATTATACATGGGCTTTATTTCGGCACATACCGCTTGTTATGAAAATTACAATATTATGTGGATACACCCATTTTACTTAATTGCACTTGTTTTTTACTTTGTGAAAAACAAAGTCATTGGTAAAATAGGGCTAGTATTTTTTGCCTCTACTATTGCAATAATCATCACTAGCTATTGGTTGCCTCAACATTTTTCAAAAGAAGTATGGGTATTGATGGCCACGGCGCTCTTATTGAATTACCGATTAATTGAAAAAGGACGAATAAATTCATTATTTAAATAAATACGATGTCAAAAATAATTTTAATTACAGGGGCTAGTTCGGGTTTCGGTAAAGCCATTGCAGAAAAATTTGCAGCAGGTGGTTGGAACTTAATTTTAACCGCACGTAGAAAAGAAAAGCTGGAAGCAGTGGCTAGTGAAATAGAAAAAATATATGGAGTGAAAACATTGTCCTTGATTTTTGATGTACAAAACAAAGAGGCTGTATTCCAAGCCTTGGGTGAATTGCCAGCCGACTGGCAGGCCATTGATTTATTAGTGAACAATGCAGGCCTGGCCTTGGGCAGAGACAGCTTTGAAAATGCCAATATCGAAGATTGGGAAACCATGATTGACACCAATGTCAAAGGTTTATTGTATTGCTCCAAAGCAGTACTTCCTTATTTAATTAAACAGCAAGGGCATATCATTAATATTGGTAGCACCGCAGGTAAAGAAGTATACAAGGATGGAAATGTGTATTGTGCTTCTAAACATGCCGTTGATGCCATCACTAAAGCGCAAAGAATAGATTTATTGCAGTACAAAATAAAAGTAACGGCCATTCATCCTGGTGCAGTGGAAACAGATTTTTCTTTGGTAAGATTTAAAGGAGATGCTACAAAAGCTGCTGCTGTATATGCTGGCTACCAGCCTTTAAAAGCAGAAGATATAGCTGATACTGCCTGGTATGTAGCTAATGTACCCAAACATGTTTGTATCAATGATGTTGTGATGACCTGTGTGGCCCAAGCAAATTCAATGTCCTTGCACAAGGATGCTTAGCAAAGCAAGCTAAAAAATTATCCAAAGTCAATCTCCGTATTGTCTCCAATATTTAAACTACGGCTTAATCCTTTCACCGCTGCATCACTTCCTATCAATGAATTGTCTAAAACCACTTCGTCAAGTGTGGTATAGGAGCCTATGATACTTTCTTTGACCACCGAACTCTTGATGGTGGTATTACTTCCTATAGTGACATGTGGGCCAATGATGGAATGCTCTATTACGCAACCTTCTGCAATACTTACAGGCGCAATGATTATACTATTGGGATAACTGTCTGGGTTTACAGCCAAGCCTCCCGTTTTCTTAAGTAAAACTGCATTGGCTTCTAATAAATTTTCTTTCTTGCCACAATCATACCAATGCTTTACTTTAAAGGATCTAAATTCAACTCCTTTCTTAATCATGCAATCCAATGCATCTGTTAAATTGTATTCTCCATTAGATTTTATATTCTCTTGAAATAATTGCTGAAAACATTCAAATAAAATTTTTGACTCTTTAATTTTATATAAACCTACTAAGGCCTTATTAGATTTTGGAATAGCTGGTTTTTCTACCGCATGTTCTACAAAATATTCTTCGTTCATTTCTACCACACCAAACTGTCTTGGGTCATCTACTTTTTTAATACCCAACATACTATAAGGACTGTCTATTACTTCCTTAATATCAAATTCACAAATAGTATCGCCTAATGAAATAAATACTTCATCATTACCCACAATAGCTTTTGTTAATTCAATGGCATGAGCAGTTCCTAGTCTGTCATTCTGATACACAAAATGAGTGGTTAAATTCGGA
>Ga0214919_10004138_pt1 | contig 21355 bp, 18 predicted proteins | sample LL1503_MetaG_FD_177994 | JGI IMG/M metagenome (GOLD analysis project Ga0214919, IMG submission 177994) | Freshwater microbial communities from Lake Lanier, Atlanta, Georgia, United States - LL-1503 | ecosystem: Environmental > Aquatic > Freshwater > Lake | place: USA: Georgia | collected... | reverse complement strand
TACTCAAATATTACATATCTCTTAGAGTAAATGATGATTCTATTTACAGTGACTCTGAAAGATATGTAATTGTAAATGATACTATTAAAGATTTATATAAATTTATGATTAACCAATTTAAACAAAATACTTTTGAAATTAGATATTTATATGCTAGTAAACATATAGATGGTATTTCTTGGGTAGATATAGATAATACTAATTCTAAAGATTCTAGTATGAATATTTATTATACACCTCAGGAAATGTATCTAATTGAAAGTGATAAAAATTTTTTGGAGAATATTAATATTAATTATTTAACTAAAGATAATTTATCAAAATTAATAGATATTTATGCTAGTAATGCAAATAGATATGAACATTTTAGAGTTGGATTTTTAAAAAAATTTGGTATAAATTTAACTTTATGGGTTAAATATGGAGTTTTATGTAAAAATCCCACTTTAACAAATAAATATAATGAATCAAAAAATAAATATTTAGATTCTCTAACTTATGAATCAATATATGAAAGAAAATTAAATAAATTATTAGTAAATCTTCCTAATATATGTATATCTAATATTTCAAGTAAAAAAATATTAACTTATTCAGAAAATAATCAACCAAATCTTATCGATTTAAATGATAACAGACAAAATGAATTCGAGGAAGTAGATTAATTATTTTTTTTATATTATGGAATTATTTTAAAGAAGAATTACGTGCTTCTGCTTTGCTCTCACTACAGGAAAAATAATATAAATTGTTTTGTAAATAAATTAAATCTTATTAATTTTAAAGAATTAGATTTTTAATAAATATCAATAAAATATATAATAAAAGAAAAAATATTATTTTTTGTTAACAATGTCTTATTTAACAGTAGAATAATATAATACTCATTTAATTGACTATGCGAGTCAACAACAAATAAATATTATTGATTATGGGAAAGAAGTTAACCGACCCGGGAGGGCCTTGCAGGGCTTTGCACGTAAAATTAAATATAATATTGATATTAGTTTTATTGATGAATTTTCAGCTTCGCGAGGAATTAGTTAGTAAAGATGAATATTGTATCCATCACTCTTAGAGTATATTACAAAAATACAGTATTTTAACATTAAAAGAAGGAACTAAAGACGTAAAAAGAATTTTTGAACCATATGAATTTGAAGACAATATAGAGTTTTAAACTCGGCATGCTTGCCGAGTTTAATTCTTTGTTATCTTTTAAGAAAACTATAATTCTTTCTTTAGATTCTTTATTTCTTTTTCTATAACTGTAATTTTTTTTACAAATTTTTGTTTTTCTATTTTTAAATCTTCTATTTCATATTCTAAACATGTTATTTTACTACTTTGAATCTCTAATTTATCATTATACTCTGCACATTTACAATTTTCTATATAATTACTCGCCATTGGATACAGAGTTAGTTATTTTTTTTTAAAAGATTTCATTAATCAAAAGATTAAGAGTTATAATTTCATTTTTATTTAATTAAAAAATATCTATTTGAAATAAATATATTGGTGACGACATAAGTAAATTTAAATGTTTATATTGTAATATTACTGATATAATCAATTAAAATTGAGTTCAGTAAATAAAAATTTTTATTAATATAAAAAGGGGTATAATTGTATTATACCCCTTTTTATTTAAATAAATAAAAATATATAGTATTATAATGATATCAACATATAATACAATAACATTTGAAAAAAATAAAATAATTATTATAATTGATAATAATAAATTAATTTGGTTTAATGCTAAACAAATTTGTATTGCTTTAAAATATAAACAGCCTAAAATGGCTATTATTAATAATGTTGAAAAAGAAGACAAAATACAATTAAAAAATATGGATATTAATTTTAAAGTTTATCAACAACCTGATTCTATATATATAAATGAAAGTGGCTTAAATACATTATTGATATTAGCAAAAACAAAAAAATCAAAAAAATTTTTAAAATGGGTAACTAATGATGTTTTGCCATTAATGAGAAGAAGTTATATTTATTCTAATAATGATGAAGTTACGCAATTACAAAAAAAAATAAATGAATTAGAGCATCAAAATAAATTACTCAAAAATGATTTAAAATTAGAAAAATTTCCGGAAGGAGCTATCGTTTATGTTGTTGAAGATTATGATGTTGATAAAAATATAATATATAAAATTGGAAAAACTGATGATATGAATAAAAGAATCAAAATATATAATACTCATTCTATACATAATAAATCTGTAGTTCATTATGTAGAAATTCAGTGCCCTTTACAATTAGAAAGTTGTATAAAAAGTATGTTGTATAAATATCGTATTAAAAATCGTAAAGAATATTTTAATTGTAAATTAGATAAAATAAAGAATGCATTTAACATTTGTATGGATAGTATAAAATGTATTGAATCAGAACAAAACGGTGGTTCAATATATAAAGTAACGTATTATGAAAATAAATTAAATAAATTTTATGAACAAATTAATATTGCATCAATAAATTAAATAACTGAATTTTTCGTTTAGTATCTTTATTTATAAATGTTTTAATATTTTTAATAAAATGCTTCATTACATAAAATAAGGATTTATATTTTAGATATAATAATAATATATAATTTTAACTAATTATAATAGCATACTTACACAGCTTCAAGAGAAATCAAAAATTTAGCGAAGCAGTGTAAGTATCAATTAATCAAATTATTATATCCTTTCAAAGGTATAATCAAATTATTATATCCTTTCAAAGGTATAATCAAATTATTATATCCTTTCAAAGGTATAATCAAATTATTATATCCTTTCAAAGGTATAATTAAATTTGTCCAATGTTTATTTATTGATTTTTCTAAAAAATATAATTCAAAAATTTCTTTAGATTGATCTAATGATATTATTTGTGCTAATGCTAAAATTTGAGTATTCTTTGTTGATTCAATTATAAGTTTTGATAATTCTAACGCAGTATTATGATGAGAAATCATATGTTTTACATATTCTAAATCATTCATATGATGATTAGTACTATGGCTAAAATTAAAATGTGATTCGTCACATTGTAAGTTTTCAAATATAAATGGATATAAGGATTTGAACGTATTTTCAAAAGGTTTATATGTTGTATTAAATTTATTTTTTGAATATTTATTTTCAATATATAAAGTTTTCATTATATTAATTTCTCTAGATTGATTAAATATTATATTTCTAGCAAAAAATAAAATTGTATCATTTATAGATGATTTTTTAATTATTTCACTCATATCTACTGCTGCTTGAAGATGAACAATCATTAATTCTAAAAATTCTTTATCATCAATAATTGTTTTTTTTAATATATTACATTTCATATATAAATAATATTATAAAAAAAATATATTATTTTTATATTTATATATAAATTTCTTTAGGATAAATTTTAATGAATTTTCTAAGTCTTCAATAATATAATCACATAGTATCTGTCCCATAGCTTACTATATATACAATGATGCTATAGATACTAAAAAATTTTTATTTTATTAAATTATTTTTATATATTAATGGGTAATATGATAAAATCAAAAAGAAAGTTTAATAATAATATTATAAAAATAAATAAAAATATTAAACAAACTTCATTATTAGAAATTAATAATAAAGATTTAGATACACTAAATATTATACCTAATTTAAATATATCACATGTAAATTCTATATTAGATATAGATATAGAACAAAGTAAAATATATCCTAGTTTAGATAATAAATTTTTAAAATCATTATCTGATGATAAAATTATTATACAATCAAGAATCCCAAGTTTAGATAATAACTTTATTAAACTATTAACTGATAATAATAAACTAAATAATGATAATGATAAAATAAATAATGATAATAATAAAATAAATAATGATAAAATAAATAATGATAAAATAAATAATGATAAAATAAATAATGATAAAATAAATAATGATAAAATAAATAATGATAATAATAAACTAAATAATGATACTGATAAAATAAATAATGATACTAATAAAATAAATAATAATAATGATAAAATAAATAATAATAATGATAAACTAAATAATGATACTAATAAAATAAATAATGATACTAATAAAATAAATAATAATAATGATAAACTAAATAATGATAATAATAAAATAAATAATAATAATGATAAAATAAATAATGATAATGATAAACTAAATAATGATAATAATAAAATAAATAATAATATTGATAAAATAAATAATGATAATGATAAACTAAATAATGATAATAATAAAATAAATAACGATACTAATAAAATAAATAATAATAATGATAAAATAAATAATGATAATGATAAACTAAATAATAATAATGATAAACTAAATAATAATAATGATAAAATAAATAATGATAATGATAAACTAAATAATAATAATGATAAACTAAATAATGATAATGATAAACTAAATAATGATAATGATAAACTAAATAATAATAATAATAAACTAAATAATGATAATGATAAAATAAATAATGATAATAATAAACTAAATAATGATAATGATAAACTAAATAATGATAATGATAAACTAAATAATGATAATAATAAACTAAATAATGATAATGATAAACTAAATAATGATAAACTAAATAATAATTCTAATTTAAATGATATATTATTAAATCAATATAATTTTAAAAGATCTCAATCATATTCTAATGATAATTTTAATTTAAATAAAATAAACTCGGGTTCAGATTTAAGTGATACATCATTAAATAAATATAATTTTAATAGATTAAAATCATATCCTGATGATTATTTAAATATAAATTTTATAGATAGTATAACACCTATAGTGATAATAATAATAGATTTTATTGGTTCAACTGAGATAGTTAAAATTAATATTGATAAACTAATTAATATTACTAAACAATTTAATATAGATTTATTAAATTTATTGAATGATAAAATATATAGTTTAATTAACATTTATGAAATTGTGGGTGATTCATATATATTAACTATTAATTTTTCTAATACACAAATAATATTAAATCCAGTATTATTAGCTATTATATTTTGTATAGATCTTATTAATTTATCAAATAAATATATAGATATTAGAATAGGAATATCATATGAAAAGTTACATTATGGAATAATTAATAATCATATTAGAATATTTGGTAAAGGTATTTGTTTAGCTTCGAGATTAGAAAACAAATCTTCTAAAAATATTATTTTTATTTGTGAAAATTTTCATAATCAATTTGTAAAAGAAAATAACCTAATAAAAAATAATAAATATAATATTATATTTAAAAATTATAATAGTGATATTAAAGGTATTGGCAATTGTGATTATTATAGTTTAAATTTAGAAGATAATAAATTAAAATTATTACAATTAATAAAATATTATAGAAAAACCATTATTTAGAATAAATATAAGGCATAACATTTATACATTTATGTAATTATTTATCAATAAGCCTACACTTACAATTTTTTAAATAAAAACAAATTTTATTATTATCAATATAACAAAAATAATAATAATTTATTGAAAAAATAATAGTAATTTTATCAATTTTAACAACTATGAATAATCTACAATAATATCTTAATTTATCTACTAATAAATAATTATTTTAATTGTTTTGTAAAAATATTACATAGTTTAAATAAAATTTATCTATAATAGATGAATTATTATTTGAGCTAATAATAATAGTTAATTATTTTTTAAATATATAATTTATTATCTAAATTATTACTCATATGTCAAATTTTAAATTGTATGATTAAATTAAATTATTAACATTCATGAATTTTAAATTGAAATATACTATTATTTTTATTAAGTCTTATAACTCTTATTAATTACTAATTCTTTAAATTAGTATCATTAAAAGATAAAATTTTAATAATTATTTTTTTTTTTTAAATTGATTATAAAAAACTTTTAAAAATTTAAAATTAATTATATAAATTTATTATTAATAAATTAAATTATTATTTAATTTGTTTCTTACATATATTTTATAATAATATTAACCTAAATATTTACCATTCATATGTTTTGTAGCATAACAATTATTACTAAAATGACCTTCTCTACCACATCTAAAACATTTTTGATTCATACTATTATTTTTTTGGGAGCAATATAAATTTTCATGACCGGTGACACCCTTTAACGTATCAAATTCTTTATTACAATAACTACAACAATATACTAGTATTTCTTCTAAGCTTGATTCCATAATTATATCATTAATTATAGTTGCCTACAACATAGCCTACGTTATATCATACACCGTATTAGCAGTAGGCTATAACAATCATTACTAATTATATTTTTCTCTACCACATCTATAACATTCTAGTTTGGGCAGAATTTGTTACTTTATTTTCTTATTGTGGTGTTTAGATTTTTAAAGTAGATGCTTTACTTTTACAATGTAAATTTTCATATATATTATTTTGAGTATATATTAAAAATTTAATTATTATTTAATAATTAAATTTTTTAAAGAATTTTATTGTATGCAATAGATATTTTATGTGATGTTTTATTTAGTATTTCTAATTCAATATTATTAATTAACAAATACAAAGCAATTATATGCCTATAATATCAGACAAAGCAAATTACGTGCTTATTATAACAGATAAAGCAATTTACGTGCCTATTAAACAGACCAAGTAATGGCTTTTTTATATTTTAAATAATCTTATAAATTAACTTCTTTTCTATTATTATATATTTTATCTATTTTTAACAAAAAATAAGATTCTTCTATATCTATTAAATTTAATTTATTACCACACCAATCTAGTTTATTTTTTAATTTTTCTTTTATTAAATTCCAAAATATTGAAGCATTTGGACAACACTCAATACATTTTATTTGTATATATCCTTCTAATTGTTCTTTTTTTTTATTAATATATCGTTTTTGTCCTTTAATTATATAATATTTATAATCAGTAATATTATTTTTCATTATAATAAAATATTCTAATGTAGTACTTTTCTTAGTTTTAATTACTCTATCTTCTACTGCTATATCTAATTTTTTTGCTACTTGTATTAATGTTTTATCAGTATTATCTAATTTCTCATTTGTTAATTCTAATTCTTCTTTTGAATCTTCTAACATATTCGTAGTTTCATCTAATTTATCAAGTACTTCATCTAATTTAAAATTTGCTTTTATCATTAGTTTTTCTAATTTATCAATTTTATCATCTTTTTCTTTTATAACTATAACATTTTCTTTATTTTTTTCTTTTAATTTTATAATATATATTCTATTTAATTCAATTTGATAATCATTAAAATATTTAATACATTCTTCTAAAAGCAAATAATATTTTGCATATTTTTTGGTTTTTAAAGATCGCATTAAGCAAATTTTAAAAGCTCGTGGATGTAAATAATATTCATTTTTTGCGACTGTACCTCTATCTTTTCTAACCTGCGCAACATTGCGCAGGTTAAAATCTTCATTTTCAACTAATTCATTTTGATTTAAAATTCTTTTGATATCATTAGTTGTTCCATTTAATGATATTATATCATATTTTTGTAACATATTATGATGAATACAACATTCATCTTTACTAACTAATTCAATAAATTCATCAATAAAACTAATATCTATATTATATTTTAATTTATTAATTTCTTTAACAAATTCAATTATATTTATATTTATTTTATTTTCAATTAAATAATTTATATATTCTAGAATTGTTGTATATTGAACCATAAAAAACTAAAATCAAATTTTTAAATATGTAATTATCAATTTTTTAATAGTATATTATAAAAGTTAATTTTTTATTACTCATCAATTAATATTTTAATTCTTTTAAATATTTTATCAGATTTAAAAAAATTTTCTTATAAAACTATTATCTTACTATTATATTATAAAATTACAATAATTGCATTTTTATTTTTTTTTAGCATTAACCGACTATGTATACTCATGAATACCGAATCATAAATTACTTATATCATATTTTATTGACTCATAAAATAATTATATACTTAAAATGCTAATAATAAAAATATAAAAATATTTATAATTGTTGATAATAAAGAAATTCTAATCAATACTACTTAAATTAAAACAATATTTATGATATAATAATAATCATTATTAAAGAATAACATTAAAACATAAAATTATGAATAAACTATATTATTTTACTGATGTAAAACTTTAAATATTTTGTTTTGTTTTTATTTAAAGTTTTTACATTTGTATTAAGATAGTGTATAACTTTTAAATTATTTATTTATTATAAATTAAAAAATATTTTTAAGAAATATCGATAATAATATTATTAACTTAAATATTTACCATTCATATGTTTCGTAGCATAACAATTATTACTAAAATGACCTTCTCTACCACATCTAAAACATTTTTGATTTATACTATTATTTTTTTGTCTACAATATAAATTTTCATGACCGGTAACACCCTTTAACGTATCAAATTCTTTATTACAATAACTACAACAATATACTAGTATTTCTTCTGAGCTTAATTCCATAATTATATCACCATTTATTGTTGTTTTAGCATAACAATCATTACTATGATGTCCTTCTCTACCACATTTATAACATTCTACTTTGGAAGGAATTTGTTTAGTTTTACTATTAATTACTTTATTTTCTACTTGTGGTGTTGGTATTTTAGTATTAGATGGTTTACTTTTACAATGTAAATTTTCATGAAATGTAGTTCCTTTTAATGTTAGAAATTCTTTATTACAATATTTACAATTATATACTTTAGGTTTATCACTATGTGTAATACTACTAGTACTATCATCAATAGACATTATAGTACAATCTTTAGCAAAATGACCATGTACTCCACATTTGTAGCATTTATCAGTAGCACTATCTATTCTTTTTGTAATAAATTGTATTTCATTACTATCTAAAATTAATTTTGAATAACTACCACCTCTAACATTATCTATACCATATTTTGTCATATATCTTAATGTATGTTTATCTTCATCGTAATCATCACAATCAGGTATCAGTTCATGTAATTTTAATGGTTTATATTTTGTTGTCCAAGCTGTACTATTTGTAGTAAAATGTTGTTCAAAACGAAATTGTGGATTATTTGTTTTTCCCACATAGTATTTATTAGAGACACATAACAAAACATATATAAAAATAGTTTTGACATTAGATGAATTATGAATAATAATTGTAGATGACAAAGATTGTAAAGGTATAGGTAATGGTATAGGTAATGGTATAGGTAATGGTATAGGTAATGGTATAGGTATAGACATAAAATTTTGTTTCCATAAATTTGGATGGACTAAATCTCTTCTTTCATCAGGTACTTCATCTTTCCAGGGTGCATTTACTTTTTCAGCTATTAATTTTCCAAAAGGATTAACTACTTCACATAGCATTTGATTCTGAGAATTTTTATCACAAATTTGTATATATAATTTACCATATGAATTACTTTCCATGTGAATAGTATTTCTACAATGATTTCCACAACAAGTCATATTAAACAAATCTTTTTTTTTATATTATTACTAAAAATAAATTTTATTATTAATTAAAAATATAATGATGATAATATTATAAATAAATATGAATTTTATAGAATATTAAATTAAAAAATATAAAATTATATAGTTATAAAATACAACAGTTATATTTTATGAATCAATGATTATGTTTTAATTAATAAAATATTAAATAATAATATTTAAAAAATTTATTACTTAATAATTTTAAATATTATTATATTTTATTATTATATTTAACATATTTATTTACTAAGATACGGGTCATAACGATAATAAAAAATTTATATATATATATATACCAAATGTTATTTACTTGTTGCTGAATTTTTTTTAAGTATATTTTTATAACTTATAATTATTATTTTAATAATTTTTATTAAAACCAATACTAGAATTTTTATACTTTTAAAAATCTTTATCTATATAAAAAAATGATTTTTTTATATTATTTAACCTAATTACTTAAACAAAAAATTACCTAAGATATTTCTACAAATAATTTAAATTTATTAAATTCATAAAAATAAATTAAATGAATTTAGCTACAGAAATGTATGATAAAATTAATAGATTTTTAAATGGAATAAATTTTGAAAATATTACTAATTTAATAAAAATAAATAAAGATATAGGTAATAAATTTTTAATAATTTATTGTAAAAAAAAAGAAAACCATATGCTAGCCAATTTAATATTATCAAATGATAATATTAAATTAATGTTAAATAATAATTATGAATTTTTAAGAAATATGATAAAAGAAAATACATCACCCTATACAGTCCATAAATTTATAATGCTTGATACTACTATTGGAAAATATTTTGGCAAATATTATATTGAATATTTATTCATGAAATATAATAAAGATAATATTTATGAATTAATTGCTAAAATGCTAAATAAAAAATCAATTAAAAATTATCCATTTATAAAATTATTTAGTCAAACTAATATTTTAAATGAAATTACTATTTTAAATGTTAATGGAATAAGTAGATATATTATTTATTTGTTGGCAATTTATTATGATTATATATGGTTTTATGATAATGATAGTATTAAATATAAAGAAACATATAAAAGTAGCTTTAGAAGACAATCACATCGATTTGGTGATTTTTTTTGGGAACCTAAAGGAAAATATGAAAATAGATATACAATTGAATTTTATTCATATTTTGAATTAAAACTTAAACGATTTTATCATCCTGAATATTTTGTATTAGATACAGTAGATAAAGAAAAATGTTATTTAATTAATAAAGATAAAATGCCATGGTGGCGTACTGATCTTTGCACTTATATAGTTAATATAAAATTAATTAAAATATAACTTATTATATATAATTATATTTTAATTAATTTTATTCTGTTAATATAAAATTAATTAAAATATAATTTATTATTATATATTTTATTTATCAAAAATAATTATAATTAATAATTAGGATTTTTATATAATATATATTCAATAGGATATTCAGTATCAATTAATTCTTTATTTTTTTCAAAACAACACTTACATAATAAAATATATCCATGTGCTTTGTGATAAACTCCATTAGTAGCAATAGTTCCATCTAAAAAACATGGATATTTATCATATCCACATGAATGAATATATTTTGTAATATCTGGTAGTGATTCAATTTTACTTTCATAAGTTAGTCTAATTAACTTTTGTAAAAATAATTTACTTTTTTCATCTTTAAATTTATTAGTTTCTAACACTAAAGATTCACATTTTGTATTAACTTCATCTAAAAGATGCTTAATATTAATAATTGATTGTGTCATAGCTTTAATTTTTTTTTCATTATCATCTATAAAATTATGACGGGATTCTTCATTATCATGTACTACTAAATCTAACTTTAAAAAGTTAATAATTTCAGCTATTCCAGTCATTTTTTTTTATTATCTTTGTTATTTATTAGGTAAATTTTATTAATACAATTAATAAAAAAAATATTTAAAATCAATTTTTTTTATATAAATAATATTTTAATTGGAATATTGTAAAAAATACACTTATTATTTCAATAAGTTTTTATAATTCAAAATTGATAAGGGTGTAAATTATATTTATTTATTTTTTTTTAACCAATCATAAAAAATTTTCATTGCTTCTCTCATATTTTCTGTTTGATAAGGATGATGTTTAGCTCTATTATACATTGTATTTACTACTTGTTTCTGATATATCAAATCTCGGTTTTTAATAATTTCTAAAGTATCTATTGCTTTTTGCGAGTCTTTAAATCCAGTTCCTTTTGTTGAAGATTCAGGATGTTTATCTTCATATAATGATTTATTAATTTTATTATTTTTCATTAAAAATTATTAGAAAATAATAATTTTGCATTTTATAAATAATATTATATTATCTAATTAAAAAACTTTATTATTTAACATAATTACATTAAATAAAAAATATTTTGTTATTTATTAATAAGTAGAATAAGTAAAATTGCTATAGCTATATTTTTAAGTTTTACATTATTTTTTGTCTGTATTATTTATATATTTTTAAGTTAGAAATAGATGTTAATTTTTTTCTTAAAAGTTAAATAATATAATAGTATTTTTTATTTTTATCTTTATTATATTAGATTATGTTTATAATAATTAATTCATTATTTTTGTTGTTATATAAAATCATATTATATAATATATAAAAAAATATATATTAATATTATTAATTACAATATAAATTTTTTTTCTACTAATATATATATATATGAGTAATAATTACATCAAATATGTAAAATATAAAAAAAAATATTTAGAATTATTAAAAAATAAAGATTTTGAATTAGAAAATAATGAATATTTAAATATTGGTGGTGGACCTGCATTTAGTATGTCTTCGAGAAGTGCAAGACACGACTTACGAGATGGGGGCCCCCTAGCACCAGCGCTAACACAAGCACAGGTACTACAAGCACAAGGACTGCGACTCCAAGAACAAGAACGATTACTCCAAATACAACAACAGCAAATACTAGCACTACAACAGCAAATACCATTACTCGCACAACACCCCCCTGGTCAGATTGTACAAAATATATGTCCTTTTAACCAGTATGAAATAAAAATATTAACTAGGTACGAACAAATAGTTATACATGACTTAGCTACTAAATGTAATCTCTCTTGGACTACTTTAATTAATTATCTTATGCGCGAACATATAGTTCAAGATATTAATGAAGAAATTTTACGTAGGGATAATTTATGGGATTATCAGCTAAACATTAGATTTAACCTTGACATTTTTTGTAATTATCTTAGTAATAATGGTTATACAAGACCGAATATAGAACAATTTGATCTTACTGATCCGCAGTATAAACAATGTAATGGTAATTCAGTACCACCATCAGAAGAGGATATTAAAACTAGTATATATAGGAAAGAATTTATACGAATTGTTGCACCTATTATAATTGGAAATATACTTAGACCATAGAAATAATATTCTTATCTAATTGTATATCTTTATATTACGCATTCTAAATAATAATTGTTAAACATAATAATATATTATTTTTAATTTTATGAAGTATTATATAACGTAATAATTTTTAATTATGTATTTACCTTTATTTTTTTTATAAACTTTTTTGATTTATTGAAATTATTAATAAAAAAACTTACTCAAAAGCATAAACTATGGATTTAGTAGCCAAAAAAAAAATTTTTGTATTCGTAAAGCTGATCAAAAATTATTAAAAATTTATAATCTTCATAGAATATAATTAAACTATGTAGTTCATAGAATATAAATAAACTACATAGATTTGTTCAATCTAATTCCTAAAGAGATTAGAATGATTAGCTTAAATAAACCGTTTAAAATAAATTATCGCTTTATAAATACTTAAAAATATTCAGCTAGATTTTATACAAAAATGTTATATAACGTGGAGACAAGAAATAGTTAAGTTTAAATGCATTCTCTTATATAATGCTCTTACATTTATATACTTGAAATTTAAAGCTTTCATCAAAAAATAAATTTAATTTATAAACTTTACTGCTTTGCTAGTTTAATAACCATAATTAATTTCTTACAAAGTTTAGATTATGATTATAATTGGACAGCGGAAACCCACCTTTATACTATAAAAGTGAGCAATTTAAGTAACGTTATAAAATATTATAAATAATTAAATAAATTTAATTATTTATTTAATAAGTATAGTTATTGAATATTAAAAATATAAAATGATAATAAAAATTATAAAATATATTAATTTACAGTATATTTAGAGATATTTAATTTTTAATTATTAAAATAATTAAAAATTATAAAAAATGTATATGCATAAATTCAATTATAAAAAAATATACACTATATGTTTTTATTATATTATTATATGTGTATATAATAAAAAAATATACAAAAAAAAAAAATTTAATATATAATAATTGAATAAATTAATATATATATATATATATATTTTTTTTTAATATTTTTTTTATTATATACACATCAACACTACTATCTATTATAATAAATAATTCTATCTGCATATTTGTAATTTATTATTACTATTATAATAAATAATTCAATCTGAGTATTTATTACTAAAAAAGTTATATTTATTAATTAAATTATTATCAGTAAATAATATTTTTTTAAGTTATTTTGAATTATTATTAGACTTTATTAGTTTTAATAACTAAATATTTATTAAATTTTAATTAAAAAACATTTTAAAGTTTCATTTTCTTTAGCACTTTGTAATGGAAAACGATTTGCTTTATTTTTAAGTTCTTTTTTTAATAAGTCTTTGGTTGTTCTTTTTTCAAAATTTTCTGCTTCTAAATCATAAATATTAATAAAAACTCTTGATTTCAACATTTTAATGGCTTTTGTTTTTGTGGGCTGTGGTTCTTCATTACATTGAATTAAAATATTATTTAACCATAATAAATTATTTAATTTTTTTTCAAGATTATTACCAATTTTTACTCTTTCTAATTCAATATCTTTTATTAAAGTTAAAATAGTTGCATCATTTACGATACTAATAATTTCATCATATTTTTTATTATTTATTAAACTAAATATCTTCTTAACTTTAATTTGTTGTAATATTAATTTATTTTTTAAATTAGTTACAAGTTCTTCATATTTTGTTGCCATTATAATAAATTAGTATTATTTTTACTTTATATATATTTTATTATTTTAATTAATATTATTGAAATAATTAAATTTAATTTTATAATTTTTTTATAAATTTGATAGGTTTATAAGGATTTGATATTTTCCAATTAAATGAATTAATCCAATTAATATAAATTGGATTATTCTTAATTTTGAGTAATTTTTTAACCAATAAATTATTTTTATTTTTTTTTATATTAATTTGAATAAATTTACATACCATATCGGCACCTATTAAATCATTGTTATTTAAATAATTTACTCCTAGAGTATAATAATATAGATTACTTCCAGAGTTAGATTCTAAAATTTCAGTCTTATAAGGTTCAATTTCTAAAACTTCTTTTTCATTTGTCTTATAGGTATAAATATAATATTCAGGATTATTTCTATAATTTATTTTACTATTTGGAAATTTTAATTTTTTACGATATTTTAAAGATTGTATATTTAATAATTCTAATATTTTTTTATTTTCCATAGATTTTGTTATTTCATAAACATAATATAATTGTGGATAAGTTAATTGTGAGATTAAAGGTTTATTTTTATCATATTTATTCATCATTTTAGCTTTTACATCCCATTTACCTTGAAACAGAGTATCGTATGATACCCTCAAAAAACTATGAAATCTATAAACTTTAGTTCCCTGAGATGATGGACTACTTATACTAAGTATAGGTAAAATTTCTCTAACTTGTTTATTTATTTTTTCAATTAAAATTTTTTTCTTGGATATAATTGATTTTTTTATTTTAATAAACCATCCAGGTGGACCATCTTTATTCCATTTATCATTAATACATTTCATTTCTGCATAATTATATCTGGCGCATATAACTGGGTCTTTTGATATATATTGAAACATATCGTATTTATTTGTTCCTATAAATGGGGTTTCTCCTATTTTTGGTAAATTGGGTGTATTTTCATTTAAATACTTTAATATAGATTCAGTTTTATGTTCTACTTTATTATATCTAAATTTATATTCATTAATTAATTCTAATCCTAATTGATTAGCCCAAAAATAATTATCTAATGACTCTTTTATCCAACAATATGGTCCAATAGTATTTTTTACAACAATAGAATTTTTATATATTTTACTATAATCTATTGATGACTTTAGTTCATAATGTATTTTTGATAGAATTTGTGCAATTTCAATTGGAATTTTTAAGATATGCTTGTTGCAATAATACTTTGCACATTTCTTCGGGTCTTTATCTAAATAAAAAAAATTTACCATTATATTATAATATATTAAAAACAAGATAAAACAAAATAAAATAAGATAAGATAATATTTTGATTAAATTATCGTTTTTTCGACATGTTATAAAAAATTATTATAATATCATATAAATAAAAAATTGAATATACAATTTGTCTAAGAAGAAATATTAATTTCCAATGACGGCGCAACAAAATGGAAAAGAGTTTGAAAAATATATTGATGAAATATTAAGAACTAATTATAAAGAAGTATATAATGAAAAAATGATAAGACAAAAATATGATTTTATAACAGGTATTGATCATATCTTAAAAATTAATAATATAATAATATGTATTCAAGATAAATTAACAAACCGTAAAATAACTAACTCTCAAATTAATCATTTTATTAGTGGTATTAATCAATTAAAGACAGTAATTGATAATAAAAATTATTTTTATATTGGATTATATATATCAAAAAAACCATTTTCTGCATATGCACAAAAGATTGCAAATATTAATTATATTTCTTCAATATATGATGAAGATGTAAATAAAATAAAAATTAAACTTTTTATATTTTTATATGATTTTAATAATCTGTCTAACTAAGTTAATTAATATTATTGCTTTATAATTAATTAAACTAAAATTAGATAGCAAGTTAAAAAAATTATATTATAATTGGTTATATTATTTTATGATTAATTTAATTAAAAATTTAAATATAATTTTTTTTGAGATGGGTAGTATATTTGTCATCATTTATTTTAGATTACTTGTATAATATTAATCAACTTCAATATATTCATCATATTTTTCTTTATTTTGAATAATTAATTTATTTGATATTTTAAATAATTCTAATTTTAATTCATTAATTTGTAATTTGCTTTCATCGCAACAAGTACGCAATTCATTAATTTGCATTTTTAATTCACTCAATTCTAAATTTATTGGTAATTCTGGATTAAGAGGAAATAGAAATAATTTTAAAAATTCATTTGAAGCAAGACCCAGATATTAATAACGTTCATTTTCATTTACTTCATATTGAGTAATTTCATTACTAATAGGATCCAAAAGAAAATCATCATATAAATAATAAATAATTAATAAACATTTTAATAATTGAATATTAAAATCATTCACTAAATCTATTGAGACAAAATTACCGGACCCATGGGTCCTTGTAGGCGTAGCCTATATAAATTATATAAATTATTATTAATTTTATAATGTAAAATTTGGCAAGTATTAGTAAATAATATTTTATCAGATATACCGCAAATTCTCTCTGAAAGATGATTATAACTTAAATATTTAATAAATATATTATAGTAATTTAATTTTTTATGGTTGGCTCTATGAGTAATTGATAAACTTACAAATGAATGAATAAATTCTTGTTTGCTTTCAGCATTAATTTTATTTTCTAAATTTATAATTATGCTGAAAGCAATTCCAGGTATTATTGCTTCGCAATATCTTACTGGTGCCTTTAATAGTGCTTCTTCTTGTATAGCTTTCCAAGTTGGCAAATCTTTTATAGTAAAAATCATAATAAAATAAAATAATTATATTTTTAACATTATAATTTTCATTTTTTTATATTTATTTAAATATATTGTTTAATAAATATAATAAATTAAATCCTTATCGTATGAATATTAATTCTTTATTAGATATTAATTTATATATATTATTATCAAATATATGTTATTATATGAAATAATATCTAATAGATAATTTATTATCTATTAGATTTTTATAAACCGCATTTTAATATAAATTTTGTATATTTATATTTTAGAAGAATTGTTATATTGAGTCATATTTTATCTAAAGCTATTATAATTAGTATTAGTCTATCTTCTATAATCAATCATATCTATTAAGTATAAGGGTTTTTACAATAAGAAATTTATAATAATTAAATTTAAATATAAATTAATAAATCTATCTTATTTATAAAACTAGCAATAATGTAAAAAATCAATTGAATCTTTTTTTTCTTTATTGCTTATGTTGCAGTTACAAGAATAGATAAAAATATAAGAATCTTGAGAAGTAAATTTAACTGCATCATCAAATCTAATATTTTTTATAATTAATTTCAAAAATTCAAATATTAATTAAATTTAATGACTTAGCATAATCTTCTTTTTCTATTACTAGCGTATAAAATCATAATATTACAAGTTAGTATGACTAAAAATTATTTCTTTATTCATACTAGATTGAAACCTAACCAATAATATAATTAAATATAAATTAATCTATTTTTTTATAATCTATATTATATAATGGATAATAAAATTGGAGGTAGGTCCCATATTATGTTTGTAATGTTTCCTGGTTTTGGAGTTTTCAAATCAGGTTGGGATCATAATTTTGAAAAAGATAAAATTATAAAGACAAATTTTATAACATCATTAAAAAAAATTGGTTCAATATATTTTCATGAACCTTTATATCATAATATAAAATATTATAAGAATGATAAATATAAAATATTATATGATAAGAATATTAATTTTACCAAAGATAATTTGGATGTAATAAAAGAATGTAATAAAATATATCAAGAAATAAAAGATTTTAAAGGCATGTTTGTTCCAATTGGACATAGTATAGCCTTCGGCGTATATGCCATAGGCTATAGGTTCGTATTTTGTCTATTATTTTGAACAAAAGTATAAATCAAGATGTTTATTTAGTGTTATTATTGATGGAATGTCACTTGGTCCTATTGAATATACATTAAATGATGAAAAATATTTGTATCCAAAAATTATAAAATATAATAAATATGATGACATAATGATTAATAAATTAAAAGATAAAGTTTATAAAGGTGATAAAAAAGCAATTAAGAAATTATTAGATGTAGCAAGATATAATATAGGCACATACAAAAAAATAACAAATAAAGCAAATAAATTAAATAAACCTATGATTGGATTTTATAATATTAATATTAGCGATGATGTTAATAACAAAAAATTAAAAGAAGAACATTTTAATAATGTAAATAGAATAAAAGAGATTGATTATTTGAAGAAATATAACAATGATTATCAGGCAATAACTTTTATTAATAAAACACATTTTCCTCATTACATTAAAGAATTCAGAGATATTATTTTAGATTCTATTAAGCAAATGATTAACAGATATAGTTAGTCTAGTTTTTTATAACATATCATTTCTTAAGTTGAAAATTAAAATCACAATATATATTCAAACATTAAAATAAATTAAAATAAATTTTATAATTATTTAAAAATAAATAATTTATTTTAATATTTATATATTATTTTACTTTTTTAATTATTAATTAAATATTTATTTATTAAATCTTAGCTCTTACATTATTTGTATCATTAAATAAATTTACAAGATCTAAAAGCTCTGCATAGACCTTTTAGATATTGTAAATTTATGTAAATATTTATTTTTATCATTATTAAATAATTCTAACATTTATTCAATATTATAATATAATGCAAACAATTATAGATAAGTATCATAATATAATTCAACAGATAATAATTGATATCATAAAAAATTATATTTTTTATTTTATTAACACTTTTTATTAACACTACATAATGGAAATAAAAATATATTAAATTAATATATTTTTTAAATACACTTATTTTATTTCAATTATATTGTGAAAATAAAAAATTTCTAGTAATTATATATGAAAATTACATAGTTTCTTAAAAAATATTCTTTAATTGATAATAATTTTATTAAACAATGTGATAATAATATAAATATTGTTAAAAAATTAATTAATAAACTATTGCAAGAAGGTGGTAATTTATTTATATATATATTCCAATTTATGATATATAAATAAATATATTTGGGTTTTATGCTTTATACTAAATTTATTATTTTTTTTAAGGTTTGGTTATTTTATCAAGCATATTTAATAAATAATTAGTAATTATTCCGGTTACTGCTACACATAAAAACTTAATAAATATGTAATAAAGAACATACTTATTTAATATTTACGTGTAACATTAAATTAAAAAATAATAATTTAAGTAAATTATTATTTAAATTATTTTTTTATTACATACTGCTACAAGTAAAATAATATTGCAATAGATATAGTTATAGAAAAAATAATAACATTAATAGTAAAAAATCTACTTTACCTTAATTTTATGCTTCACATATAAATAACTTTTTCACTGCGTTGATATATACTGAATAAATGATCTATCTTTCAAAATAATTATTGTTTTAACATCAATTTATTAATAAATATTAAACATGTATTAATATAGTTTATAGTTTTAATCTTTCTATAGAAATATCTTTAAATTTTAACTATAAAATTGAAGTACAAATTTATTTTGCATTAAACTAAATTAAGAAAAATAAAATACAAAAACTAGTTTTTATATTTTATATCATACTTATTTAATTTAATAAATATTATTATTTTTTTTTATTTTATTAGGAATTTTATAAAATTACGATATAAATATTATTATTAATTTTTTTATAATTCTTATTAGAATTAATTCAATAAAATAATTAATTTTATATAAATTTTTATTAATTAATCTATAATTTATTTTATAAAAATAGATATAATAATAATTAATATAATATTTAGTTGTATATTGATTATTATTGTATATTACATTTTAATATTATAAAATTACTGCTTATTAGTACAAACAAATGAAGAATTTCTAGTAAAAATAATAAAATAATCTTATAGGTTTAAATTAATTAATTTTAATTTTTTTAATAATTTGTTTCAATATACTAGAATCATCTTTTAATTCTGTATCATTTATTATATTATCTATATTTATATTTCTTTTAGCTATATATTCTAATTTATCTTTATCACTCATTTTTTCATAAAAATCATAATAACAATTATCAATTGCCTCTAATACAACATCTTTATCATTTTTTAATCTATTAGACGCATATTTAAAATTATTACCACATTTTTTTACACATGCTAATACAATTTCTTTATCATCTTTAAAATTGTCTGATAAATCTTCTAAAAAATCTTCATAATATTCTTCGTCATATCCCTTAGGATGTAAACATAATAATATAAATTCTTTATCTTTAAAAAATAATTCATCAGCATGTATGAATGCTTCAGCATCATTTTTTATAGCAGCATATACGACATCTTTATCTTTCTTTAATTTATCTGATGCATATTGTAAATTATCTCCACATAATTCCACTAAAGGTAAAACGATTTCTTTATCATTCTGATGTTCTTCAGAAATGAATCTTATAATATTATTATATTTTTCTGGAGATAATTTTAATATTTCAATACATTCTATAATTATTT
>Ga0214919_10004137_pt1 | contig 21365 bp, 22 predicted proteins | sample LL1503_MetaG_FD_177994 | JGI IMG/M metagenome (GOLD analysis project Ga0214919, IMG submission 177994) | Freshwater microbial communities from Lake Lanier, Atlanta, Georgia, United States - LL-1503 | ecosystem: Environmental > Aquatic > Freshwater > Lake | place: USA: Georgia | collected... | reverse complement strand
ATATCGCCTGAGTCTGACCGCAATCGCTGAGATGACCTAACAGCCAGGATTTCGCTCTAGATATCGATAGATCCTGATAGTCCTCGAATGACGCCAAATCATTCCCACTCAATAGTTACTCAGTTAAAAAACCGTTATAAATCATATAGTTACAGTCACCAAAACAAGTGCGTGTAACTTTTGTGTAACTTGACTGAGTTGGGACTGTTTTTAACAAAGCAAAATCCTATTCGTTTTCTACGCTTAATTTTAACGCTGTTACACAGGTTGCGGAACTTAATATATTCATAAAAAACTAGCAATCACCATTGCGTAGCGTGAAAGAATACAAAGGACTTTTTCTGGTGTCAACGTAATAAAAATCAAAGTTAAACAACTTTAAGGCATTGCGGAACTCTGAATTTTTACAAAATTGCTGTTTAGCAGAGTTCTTTGACTTAGCTTGGATATCTCGAGGAAGCAAAGAAGGATTGGAGATAATATGAACGTATTGAAAAAATATTTCTCCCTTATCTTCAATACAAGATGTAGCTTCCAAGACAGTAATGTTATCAATACGCATTGGTAAGCTAACATTCATTTGTCTAGCCATTCCTAAACAAGTTTGTAGCTTAGATTGCCCAAAGCTAAGCGTAGAAAATAGAACAATGAATAAAAATACAAAATATTTCATACAAATATATCAATATTCGTGTTGAAAAGTACGGCAATACTTACCATCCTTAACAATGAAATCAGCATAAACATCATTACCTGAAGTAGTACAAGCAAAAGTCCAAACTGGTTTGCCAATTCTTCCGCTATAACTAGTTCCTAAATCAGCACACATTTCATATTTTGCTTTGACTTTTAATGGTGTTGTATAGCACTCTTGTCCACAACCAGACAAACATAAGATTAATAATACGAGAACAGAAATCTTAATGTTGTAGGAATATTTTATAGACAACATAATTTTATTCTTAAGTAACTCTAAAAGTTTTACCCATATTGAAGTAAAGAAATTTAGTAATTTGTTTAGATACGTTATTAGGCAATGAACTAAATTCTTTCTGATGGTTATCAATGGAAGCTTGAATTTCTTTCAAATCAACTGGTAATGTTGAGACAAATTCGTGAATTGGACTCTCAACTCTAATGTAAATAACAGAGCCATATGTCCCACTTTGACTAATAGGTTCAGGGCTTGTGTAAAGGTATTCAAATGTAAAGTCGCCATATTTGGCAACCTTAGAGTGCGTAGCTTTCATATGAGAATCTACTACAGCAGTATTTTCTCTAACTTGGCTACTAACTTTATCAACGGGTTTTCCAAACATTGAAGAAAAAATTCCCATATGCTTCTCCTAAAAAATTAACAAGTTAAATCTTTTTGATACACTTTCATAGCTTGTAATTCTACTAGCTATTGACAGAAGACTGTGCCCTATGTAGAGTCAAATGTCAATACATACAACACACTAGGAGTGAACAATGGCAACAGCTACTAAGGCAACACGTACACGCAAAGCTAAGACAGCAGAAGACTTGAAAGCAGACTTGGCTAAAGCACGTGCCGCACTAGCCGCTTTGGAACAACGTGCTTACGCTGGAGAACTAGACGGACACGTACAAAAGTCAGCTATCGTTAAAGAGTTTACGGCTATACGTGAAAAAGTTAAGGGCGCTAGCGACATAGCTATCTTAGCTAGTATTGGCAAAGCTGTTGGAATTAAACGTGTTGAAGTAACAATTAAGCCAGCCGCAACACGCAAGCCTAAAACTAAGAAGTAAATCGTTATGACTAAACAGTCAAGCAAATCAATTCAGCAACAAATTTGGGAGCAAAAACTAAAAATTGCTGAATTGAAAGACGAATTGCTAACATTGAAATACTTAGAAACAATGCCTGAGTATGGTCCAACTTACAATTATTGTTATGCTACGTCTAACATGAAAATAAATGGGCTTGAGCAAAATGTAGATTATTGGTTAAGAGCTGTTATCAAGCATATGGGGACTAGACGCTATAGTCATGGTGGTGAAAAAACTAACGCAATGTTAATTAGTATTCCAAAATTCAGTAATGAAGAAAGCTTAGAAAAATGGTTGAAATACACAACTGATAAGATAAGAAAAAAAGCAGCACCAAGAAAACGTAAAATTAAATAAGCTCAATAGCTTTACGCTTCATAGCATCATTTACGTCTATGTAGCATTGTGTTGTGCTGATGTTAGCGTGCCTAGCAATGCTTTGTAGCACTCTAACGCTTACTCCCTTGTCAGCTAAGTTTGTAATAGCTGTACGACGTGGACTATGACTACTTGCGCCACTAATTCCACAATTCTTAAACAAATAATGAAAGTATTGGCACAACGTATTGCTATTCCAACCTTCTTGTGGACGCTTTTGTGAATAGAATAACTTATCTGTAAGCAACTTGTACGGTACAGCTTTAACGTAAGCTTGTAGCTCTTTGCGTAGCTTATCGCTTACAAATACAGTACCTGACTTGCTACCTTTAGTCTGTTCTGCTGTTAAGTAAATCTCAGTTTTAATTTTACCCTCCCCGTCCAATACGTCTGCGTAACGTAAGCTAGCGCATTCCTTAACACGTAGCGCGGCGTAAAGCATAGTAGCAAACATAGCCCTATTTCGTTCTGCGTGTGCCCGTGTAGCTACGTAATCAAACACTCTACGTATTTCTTGTTGCGTTAGTGTTTTGGCTTGTTTAGACATTAGTGCTCTCCTTAAAGTAAGCTTTTGTATGTCTAAAGTGTATTTTCTTTGTTTCTTAAAGTCAGCCTCTTTTTTGTCTAAATCTGTCAAAGTTAAATCCTCAATGTTTACGCCGACTTAGCTGTGTTTAAGCCGAAAATCAAAGCTTTTACATAAAAGCTTTGTTTATGTATTTATTGGAATTTTTATGTGATTGCGACTTTTTTCAGGAGACTTGCGTACAAGCCCTACAAGCTGTTTATTCCCAATCCAGCTACCCAAGCCTAGCTCAACTTGGTTTAAGCGTTTGTAGCTTGTTTAATTCAGCTTGTTTATGTGCTGTACTTTACAGCTTTACTTGTGCTATTCCAGCCCTTTTGCTTCGATGTAGACAGCCTAAGTGTTTGAAGTTAAGCTGTAATGTTTGGATTAAATTAGCCATTTGTGTGCTTAGCTATTTGAGACACATTAAAAGCGAAACATAGTTTCGCTTGCTTATCGCTTTCGCTCTTCGCATTTTTCTTATTTTAACTTTTGATTTGAATTTTTATTGACTTAGTTTTGTTAATCACTTTACTAGGAAGCACAAGCCACGCCCTGTTAAAGGACGTTGCTTTAGCTAATCTGTTTACTTTACTGAGGATTAACAACTGATATACACACAACTTGATTAAACAAGAAAAGGTAGGTTTTGCTATCACCTTTTATGTGCTTGCCTTACGCAACACACTCACAGCCTATATCAGTAGCTTTGTGGTGTGCTTATGGGTTTATTCGTGGCGTTCCCATTCACTTTCAGCCTATACATTCGTATGTGCCTAAATTCATACATTACTGTATTACCAACCTGTACAACTTCGCAAACGCTTCTACACAAAAGGTGTGGCATTTAAGGCATCCAACGCGGAACGTTGGGTAGTGCGACGAGGCTAACTATGAGAGAGTTAAATTGCTTACCGTCACACATCAGAACGGATTTCGCGGCACTATTACAGTCGGCGTGCTAACCTTTATATCTCATTTATACATTTATTTATCTATAAACAAAGGAAAGAAGATATTTTCTTCGTGGTTGCCCTTAGCAAAGTCTGAAGTTAAAGTAAAAGTTCACTTAACAAAGGAGTTTTACTATGTCAGTAATTGCTAAATTGAAGCTTGTAGCTAGCAAGCGTGAACGTTTCTCTAGCCCAACTGTTGCTCGTCGTCAAAAACTAGCAGACAAGTTGGAAGAACAACTCGCGCTTTGTACAGCACAAAAGAATGGCACAGTTTACGCACCCAAGCGTATTAAAACTGTAACTAACGCTGACGGTGAACGTGTGCGTGTAGAAGCTATTAAGCGTGTTAAAGAGTGGTTTTGGACTACTAGTAGCGGTAAGATTAACTTAGCTGTGCGTTATGGTAGCAAGACTTTGGAACTTGGCAAAGGCAAGAACGCTATTGAACTTAGCACTGGCGATGAACTTATCAGTACTTTAGCTTTGCTTAAAGAGGCTGTAATTGCTGGTGAATTGGACGAAGCAATTACAAACGCCAGTTACAAACTACGTGCTGGTTTTGGAAAATAAGAAATGGGGCTTTGCCCCTTTCTTTTTTATTTTTCTACTTCTTTCTTTACCATTTTATCTTTTTTAAGTAATAGCCTAATAAGATGTATGTGATGACAGTCTCCAAGTTTTTTAGTAACACCTTTTTTGAAATCTAATTTCATCTTCTTATAGCTATCACAGTTACAAATTATTTCCTCATTTGTACTTATTTTAGTGGTTACCTTTTTGTCTATTTCTTGTACAAACTCAACAAACCTAATTCTCTTACTGGTGTAGCTAATGTTCACACCAATGGGTCTTTGTACATTCAGTATTTTCGATATGGCATTTTTTATCTTGTCATCAATTGTTGTCTTTTTAACTCTTGGCTTTTTATTTTCCATATAAAACTCCTAAGTACATTCAATGCCATTCTATATAAATATATAAGAATAGGAGATTGGTATGCGAATTAACGAGATAACAGACGCACAAGGACAGTTAGAGTTATTACGTAAAGTAATAGACAACACTTGGACAGCTATAGCACAGCAAGCAGAACAAGAGCGACGTGCTGAAGCAGAACGTAAGGCTCAAGCCAAGCTTAAGCCACGTAGCCCCAAAGCTGCTAAAGCCCCCTACGCTAGTCCCCCACCCCCACTTAAAAAACCCAAGCCTCTAACAGTTAATAAGCCTACCCCCAACCCAACCCTAGCCAACCCTAACGCTGACAACACAATAAAGCCCATACGTGGCACAGCAAAGCCTATGCCTAGCCTAAACCCTAGTCATACCCAAGCAACACAACAAAATGCGCTTAATGTGCCGAAAACGGGCTATTTAGACAAAAATATAGACGCTGTACAAAATGACTTGCGTTATGACGACAGGCATAGCGCAAATGGTATTGCTACCCACAAAAAAATATTACGCAATTTCTAAGCACCAAGTACTTACGCTTTTGGGGTGGTGATTTTTTACCTATACCCCTTCCCTAAGCTGAACTAATTTAATATATGTAACGAGCAGACACAATCTTTTTTCCAGCATGTTCTGACTCTTTACAAGTGGCGAATTTTCTAAGTCCTTTTATCACTCGTAGTATTCCAGCGCACCCCAATTTAGTTTCTAACGCTTTTCTTCCAGCACACTGATACGTCGTTCCATCCTCAAAAGTTACTTCAATAATCTTTCCAAATCTTTCAATTTGTTTTTTTGTATGCTCTTCTTTAACTCCATCTTTACCAAAGTATGCTTTAGTTCGGCTACTTGCCATACTCCTTTCTAAAGGACTTTCAAACCTATCTTTTGCTAATTTCTTAAGTCTGTTAACTTCTTCAGGGTTTTTATATCTTTCTTTTTGCCCCATACTCATTCTGGTTTTTGACTCTTTTGTTTGTTTAGTTTGTGTTATTTTGTTGTGTAACTCTTTAGATTTTTCAGGATTATTTTTGTACCAATTCTCCTTAGCTTTACTATTTTTTTCTCTAGCCTCTGGAGATTGTTTAGCTAAGTTAGCGGAATCTTGCCTAGCTTTATGTCCTTCAGGATTGTTTCTTATGTATTCAAGCTGAATTTCCCTTAATTTAGGAATACTTTCAGACATTGTTTTCGTAATTTTTATCCTTCTATCTTCAGCTTTTTCTGGATTTTCAACAAACCATTTTTTAGAATTTATACTCCGCTTTGCTTTCCATTCTGTTGTTTCTTGTGCCGCTTTAGCTGCCGCCATAGCTTCTGGACTGTAAGCATTTGCTCCGTAGTGCTTATTCCATAAAGCATCCCAACCGATAGTTAATACTGACTCTTTGATTAAACTATTTTCTAAGTCAACAACTTCTTTATAAGTCCAATTTTCTGGAAAATAATCGTGTGTTATTTCTCTAATCCACTCATTTGAATTTTGCTCTAACATTGCTTTTACTACTCGACTAGATGTGTTGTAGCTACTCCATCTTTTAGAATCTTTAAGCGAGCCTATATATATTTTCCCACTTGGTACGTGTGTGAATTTATAAATTAACAATTACAGTCCCCTTAAGTTGTAACTATTGGAACAAGTAAACCATCTTTGTATTCGTAGTCAGCTAACGCATTGCTAATCATTTTAGCTTCCGTCGTGTGATAGTACGTCTTTTCAATTTGCGTAATACTTGTTCCACACATTTCAGCAACACTTGCTATTGGTAAGCCACTGTTAACACGTTTGGTTATGAACGTGTGCCTAAAGCTATACGGCACAATGTTGCGTATTTTAAAGTTCTTAACTTCTGCTTTTAATAAGATTTTTTCAAAGTGATGTAGTATTGCTCTTGGCGTAATAGCTGTTGTACCACTTGCCTTAAACAATAAGTCATCTTTTACTAAATCTCGTCTTTTGGCTTCCAATACTTTATCGTCAATACGCTTAGCTTGTAATGCTAAAAGTCCAAAAAAGTAGCCGTAATCTTTAACTACAAACTTACGTGTGTTACCCACTTTGCTTGTCTCTCCACGTACAGTTATCTTAATTAAGTCAATGCTTCTTGTACGTTGTTCTTTATGTTCCATTTCATAAACATCATTCCAAGTTAGCTGTAGCTGTTCGCCACGCCTTAATCCTGTAATCTTTGCTATGCCTAAAAAGTAACCACACAATGCTTTGATTAAGTTTATGGGCTGGCTTATGTTTTCTTCAGCTTCCTTAATGTAGTCCCAAAGTGCTTTATCGATAGCCAATATTTCAGCGTCTTCAAACAAGCTACGCCTATTGCTATCCTTACCTCTATCTAAACTTTTAAGCTTTGGAAATTCAATTTCTCTAATGTTTGTTAAATTTTTACTGTGTAACCACTTAACCATAGCGTTAATGGTGCTTTGTTCGTTTTCTACAGTTGTTTGACTAACGCCTCCAGTTCTTGACTTAGTTCGTTCGTAGTTGTAGTCGTCACCGTCTGTAACAGCTAGTTCTTTTAGCTTTTTATCTTTACCAATAAACTTAAGCCAATGCTCTAAATGTGTGTTTATTGTTCCAAACCTACCCTCTTTAATTCTGTTACCAATTTGCTTTTTCTTCCACTCTAAATACAACTCTATGCCTGCTTTAGTTGTTATAGAGTAGTAGCTTTTACCCGCCAATTGGTTAGACATTATTTCGTGATAATGTCTCTTTGCTATGTCTAATGCTGTGCTTTTACTTGTTGTTTTAAGACTAAAACGAGCGTACTTGTGTTCCTTAGTAAGCCACATTCTGAATTGCCAATATGCGCCGCGTGTGTAGATAACAGCGCCGTCAAATATTGCTTCTTCGTTCTCTTCAAACTTAGTTTTTTTGAGTGCCATTTGTGCTTAACGTGACTATAGTTTTGAGTAGCTACACGTTTGTGTAGGTTTCTGTGTAACTATAAATTCAAACGCTAATAAAAACAAGCACTTATTTGATTGTGTGAAAGTTTTGTGTAAGTAAAATATCGTTATAAATCAACGACTTACAAATAAATCCTACTCCCACTCAATAGTTCCCGGTGGTTTCGAAGTGAAGTCATAAACCACACGATTAATTCCACGCACTTCATTAATTATTCTACTTGCAATTGAGCATAAAAACTGGGAGTCAAAATTGTAAACGTCCGCTGTCATTCCATCAATTGAAGTAACAGCGCGTAGAGCTAAAACATTTTCATAAGTTCGAGCATCGCCCATAACTCCCACAGTTTTGATCGGAGTTAAAACTGAAAATGCTTGCCAAATTTTATCGTAAAGTCCCGCCTTGCGGATTTCTTCGATGTAAATTGCGTCAGCTTCTTGCAAAATTTTAATTTTTTCGGGAGTGATTTCGCCAATAATTCTAATCGCTAATCCAGGGCCTGGAAAAGGATGGCGACCAACAACATGATCCGAAAGACCAAGCTCTTTTCCAAGCACGCGAACTTCATCTTTAAAAAGCATTCTAACTGGTTCGAGCAATTTTAATTTCATCTTTTTTGGCAAACCGCCAACATTGTGATGCGATTTAATTGTTTGACTGGCGCCTTTATTTGGATGAGAAGATTCAATAACATCCGGATAAAGCGTGCCTTGCGCCAAGAAGGTGGCGTTTTTGATTTTTGAAGATTCTTTGTCAAAAACTTCGATGAAAGTTTTGCCAATAATTTTACGTTTTTTTTCTGGGTCAGAAACGCCTTTTAATTTCGATAAAAATAGCTTTGACGCATCAACATAAACAAAGTTATGCAACCCCTTCATCGCGCTAACGCGTCGACTCGATCCCCTTAAATAAGGGGATCCTAAACGACTATCAAAAACTTCTCGCACTTGGGCGCCCTCGCCTTTTCTTAAAAGACCGTGATCAACGAAAATGCAGGTTAATTGCTTGCCAATTGCCTCATTTATTAAAGCTGCAACAACCGATGAATCAACGCCACCAGAAAGTCCGCAGATCACCTGATTTTTGCCGACAATTTTTTTAATGTGAGCAATTTCCTCTTTTTTAAAATTTTTCATCGTCCAATTTGGCTTACAACCAGCGATATTTATAACGAAATTTTCAATGATTTTTTTACCTTCAATTGAATGAACAACTTCGGGATGAAATTGCACACCGTAAATTTTTCTTTTTTCATCGCCAATTGCCGCATGCGGCGCTTTTGGCGTGATTGCAATAACATTAAAACCAGCCGGAATTTTGCTGATATGATCACCATGACTCATCCAAACTTGTTTATTTTTTACACCTTTAAAAAGTTTAGAAGTTGCAACAACTTCAATTTCAGCTTTACCAAATTCTCTTTCAAAAGATTTGCCAACTTTTCCACCAAGCAAGTGACAGATTAACTGTTCGCCGTAGCAAATTCCTAAAATCGGAGTTTTTAGTTCGAAGATTTTTTTATCAATTGTTGGCGCATCTTTTTCATAAACTGAATTTGGACCGCCAGAAAAAATTATTGCTTGAGGCGCAATTTTCTTGACTTCATCAAGTTTGATATCGTGATTTTTAACTTCACAAAAAACACCAAGTTCACGAATTCTACGCGCAATAAGTTGAGTAACTTGGCTGCCGAAATCGATAATTAAAACGCTGTTGGACATTTAAGCTAAAATTGATTTTGAGATTATTGTTTTGATTTGTTCTGGAGAATGTTTGTGGGTTAAAATTTGGTTTATTTTTTCACACAAGTCTAGCTGCAATTTTAACTTTTTAGCAATTGCAGCAATTGATTTGGCCGAAGATGCGCCTTCATAGGTTTTGTTGGTTTCTTTAGAAATTTCAGCGTAAGTTTTGCCTTTAGCAATTAAAATTCCCAGAGTGTTGTTGCGTGATTTAGTTGATGAACAAGTTAGAAAAATATCACCAAATCCTGCAGCATTTATAACATCGTCGGAAGCATTTAGTTTTTTGCATAAAATACGAATTTCCGAAATTCCTTTCATCACCAAAGCTGATTTAGCATTCACGCCCAAATCAAGGCCATCAACAATTCCGCAGCCAATTGCGATAATATTTTTGACAATGCCGCAAATTTCGGCAGTGCGCGGATCTTTGAAATATGAGGCTTTGAAATAATCATTATTCAAAATATCGATCAATTTTTGCGCCAGTTTTTTATTTTTTGCGGCAATTGAAGTAATTGTAGGAACTTCGCTTGCCACCTCAATTGCAAAGTTTGGACCCGATAAAGTAGCAAAATTTTTAATGCCAGTTATTTGTTCAAAAGAATCGCTCAAAAGCATTAAAGAGTTTTGTTCAACGCCTTTTGAACAAATTGCAAAAACACAATTTTTTTTGATTTTAATTTTAGAAATTTTTTTAAAAACTTCTGCCGCACTTTGGCTTGGAATAACGATAAAAACAAAATCGACTGTCGAAATTTCTTTTTCAAATCCGGAAATTGCAGCGAGATTTTTATTTAATTTTATATTCGGTAAAAATTTGTAATTGGTTTTTTTGCAATTAATTTCATCGATAACTTGTTTATTATTGGCACTTAAAAAAACCCGATTGGAATTTTTAGCAAGCAGGTTGGCAATTGAAGTTCCCCAAGCTCCGGCACCGATGACGATTATTTTTTTCATGATATTTTTTCGATTGTAACAAAGGCGTTTGCGATTGGATTTTCATCCGTAAGCGACAAATGAATTGCAAAATTATTGCAGTTAAAATGTTTTTTTAAAAATTCTTCTTTGCCATTTAAAATTTTAATTTGCGGTTTTCCCAAATTATCATTGGCAATTTCAATATCTTTAAAATTAATTCCGCGCCCTATTCCCAAGCCTGTAGCTTTGGAAAAAGCTTCTTTGGCGGCAAATCTTTTGGCGTAAAATAAAGTGCGTTTTTCAGAAATTTTAATCGAATCGGCTTTTAAAATTTCACTTTCAACAAAAATTTTTTGCAGAAATTTTTCTTTAAATTGAATTATAAGTTTTTCAATGCGACCGACCAAAACTGAATCAATTCCGATTCCAAGAATCATTTTTTTTTGTGAGTAATTGCATGTTAATTAATCGGCTTTTAAAAACGCGAACCGGACCATCAGTTTTTTAGGTTTTAACTATCACAAACTCAAATGTTTTCTCAAAAGAATATCGTTATCACTATCGGAAACTACGGCGCGGTTGTAGCTCTCCATAATGGCGGAAGCATTGAAAATAAAATTTTTTTAGATGAATTAAATGACACCTCGAAAGAAGAATTAAAATCAGTTTTCAATAAAAATAAATCAGCTCCAGTTTACGTTTTGCTTGATACTATTGATCAAAGCTACAAGAAAAAAGTTTATCCTGCAATCCGTCGTGGCGATTTAAATCGCATCATAAAACGCGATATGGCAAGCGATGGTGACAAAGAAAGTTTAAAAAGTTTTATTCTTTTAAACACTAAGAGATCAGGAACTAGTAGATGGGAAGCTTTGTTTGTTACATCAGCAACTTCTGAAATCATCAATAAATGGTTCGAATTTATACTCGATATGCAAAACCGTTTCGTTGGTATTTACATGCTTCCAGTTGAAGCGCACAGCCTTTTTAAAAAAATCAAAAGCGATATAAAACTTAAATCTCGAGTTCAAAATAAAAAGAATGATCTTTATTGCTTCGTAATGCAGAGCAAGGTTTCTGGTATCAGACAGATTGTGTTTTCAGATCAAGGAATTGTATTTACTCGCGTTGTAAATTATAATTTTGAACAGGCCGATTTCTTAGAAAAATATGAACAAGATATTTACAGCACTTTCGAATATTTAAAACGCCTCTTCCCCGAACTATCAATTTCAGAACTCGATATTGTTAATATTTTTTCAAGCAGTGTTTTAGAATCGATCAAAAAAATTAACAGTGTCGATCTAAACTTCGTAAATTACACACCGTTTGAAGCAGCGCAAAAAACTGGTTATGGTAAAATAATGCCAGAAAACAGCCAATATTGCGACATGATACTTTCCAAGATTTTTTCCGAAGGTAAAAAGATTTTAAAATTTACCATTCCAAGAATTATAGCTCTAGAAAGATTCTTTTTAACTTTACGTTTTTCTTATTACTTAAATCTGTTTTTACTAATAGGTGTTTTTTCAGTTAGTGTATATTCTATTTTTTCGCAAGACAAAGTCGGAGAAGCTATTGAAGCTGCAGAAACTCAAAAATTTGCCTCACTTCAAGAATTAGGAAGAATCAAAAAATCTGCACTTGAAGGTACACAAGGTGAAGATGAGCAAGATTTAGACATTCAACAAATTACAGATTTTGGAAAAATGGAAGAAGCTTTTGGTTCGATTGGAATCAACTACATAGATTTTTATATTAAACTGAAATTTCTGAAAGATTTTAATGTTAAGCTTACAGAATATAATTACGTGATTCCAGAATTTAACTTCCGCTCTCCATCTTCTAATCCAAATTATAACATCGCTCTCAATGGATCGATTTTAAATAAAAGTGGCGACATCGAAGATCTATTTAGAGAATTCGATACATTGGTGGTTGAGGTGAAGAAAAATCTCAACAAAAATACAGTTAAATATGATGACTTGCCTCGCAATATCGATTTTAACCAAAAATATTACAGCTTTCCTATCAACTTCAACATTGCTAAGGGCGTTGAATGAAAATTTTAATTCTGCGTAAAAAAAATATTATCAGTTTTTCTATATCAGGTGTTCTAGTTATTATGTGCGCAGCCGGAGCTTTTTATACATTTCGTCAAAAAAATACATTAAAAGACAAGATTGAAGCAATAGGCAGTGAAGCTTCTAAAATAAGGGCTGAGGCAGCTGATTTAGAAAGTAAAACCACTGAACTTAAAAAATATAAAAAATTATGGAGCAATCTTACTGATAATCGAAAAATCACTGCGGGTATCAAAATGGATGATATTAATTCCAAACTTGCAACACTTGCTGAAAAATATGCAATTACCAACCAAACAATCAAAGTTACTTTGCCCGAAACTATGAAAGGCGGTTTGTTTGAGCGCTCAACTATTACTGTAGTATCAACTACTGGGAGCTTAAATTTTCAGGCGCTTAATGATGTTAAGGCTTTGTCTTTTATTGAAGAATTTATAAATTCTTTTCCTGGATATGCCGTTGTAACCGGAGCGCAAATTAGAAAAGGAGACAAGAACTATACCACTGAAGATCTAATTACAATCAGCACTGGTAAAGGTGTGGGACTGATAAATGGAAAAGTTGATTTTGTCTGGTATGCCTTCAGAAACAAAGATACAGAAATTAAAAAACCCGTAGATATAACTGCCAAACCTAGCGAAATTAAACCAAATTCAGTAGCTCCGAATGCACAACCAACTTTGTAAACTTTTTTCATTGCTGATTTTTACGCTAATCTTTACTGGAGCAAATAATGCTTTGGCACAAGAAACATCAAGCTTTTCTGAAGCAAACTTGCCAGAAAAAATAACACCAACTAAATCTGATAATAGCAAAACTGCTCCAGCGCAAGTTGCGGTTCTAGAAAGTAAAACCACAATTATTTCTAATAATAGTTTAGCTAATATGCTGTTAGGAAATAAAATGACTTCATTGATGTTTAGTGATGAAGAAAACAGCAATATCGAACGTGCTGTAGAATCGCTAAAAAATAACCAGATTTATTCTCCGGATGAAGGCGAAGATGAAGCTAAGGCGAAAGCTGAGGCGGACAAGAAAAAAATAGAAGAAAAAACTGAAAACGAAAAATCCTACATTTACTTAGCTTCAATAATATACTCCAATCCAAAAGATTGGGTGGTTTGGGTTAATGAGCAAAAAATTACTCCCGGAACCAATAAAAAAGAAAAAGAGCTTTATTTAACTTCGATTAATAAAGATAAAGTTTCTATTAGATGGACGATCAGCGTCAGTAAATGGAAAATTCTTTCTGGAGCTAAACTTGACGCCCCCGCTCCAGCAGTTAATGAAGATAACAAGATTGTAGTTAATTTTGATTTAAAACAAAATCAGACTTTTATTTTAAGCGCAAATAGCGTGGTTGAAGGTAAAGCGGTAGTAGCAATCTTAAAAAAGAAAGAAGAAAGCAGAAAAGCTAAAGAAGCTCAACCTGTGAAAGCAGAACAGTAAAAAACTGTTTTTAAAAGCCTTTCCAAAAATACAAAGCTAATGCGGTCAATAGATTTTTACTCTGATATATACCAAAAAATAGGCATAATTAAAAAACCAGCTCACCAACCAAACTACTTGGGCGCGCTTTTAATATTTTAACTTCAGCAATTTGCCCTAAATATTTTTGAGCTTCTTCTTCACTTGCAACGTCAACAATAACCGACTGCAAATAAGGCGATTTTCCCCAAAGCTGGGTCGTTGCACGTGATCTTATTTTACCAGATTTCGGCGCTTCTTTTTCAAACAAAACTTTCATCACCTGACCTTCCGATTTTTTATTAAATTCGACTTGCTGCTGCGTTAAAAGTTTTTGCAATCTTGCCAAACGTTCATCCTTTACTTTTTCATCAACTTGAATTTTAGCATCTGCCGCTGGCGTTCCGGGACGCGACGAATATTTAAAAGAATAACATTGTGTGAAACCAATTTTTTCAACCAAATCCAAAGTATCTTCAAAATCCTGATCTGTTTCTCCAGGAAATCCGACAATAAAATCAGATGATAAACCGATATCCGGCCGCTCTTTTCTAAGATTTTCAATAATCTTAAAATAATCCTGACGCGTATGTTTGCGATTCATTCCTTTTAAAACATTGTTCGAACCAGATTGAATCGGCAAATGCAAAAATGGCATTAATTTTTCACTATCACGATGCGCCGCTATCAACTCATCCGTCATGTCGCGCGGATGAGAAGTTGTGTAACGAATTCTTTTGATTTCTGGGATTGCTGCAATTTTTTCAACTAATTTTGCCAAAGTTACAACTTCGCCATTTTCATCTAAACCATGATAAGCATTGACGTTTTGACCTAAAAAATAAATTTCTTTAACGCCTTTTTGCGCCAATTTCAAAGCATCTTCATAAATCTTGTGCGCTTCGCGCGAATATTCAGCGCCGCGAGTGTAAGGCACAACGCAAAAAGTGCAGAATTTATCACAACCTTCTTGCACCGTCACAAAAGCACTAGCACCAGTTCCAGCATGGGCTTGCGGCAAAATATCGAATTTATCATTGGGCGTAAATTCGAGGTTAATTTGTTTTTTCTTGTCGCGAATAACTTTTCCCACCAGATCAGGCAAGCTTTGATAACTTTCTGGTCCCACGATAATATCAACTACATTTGATCTTCTAAAAATTTCTTCACCTTCGGCTTGAGCCACGCAACCAGCAACCGCAACAATCATTTGATTTCCGGCATTTTTCATTTTTTCTTTATGCGGACGAATGCGACCTAAATCAGAAAATAATTTTTCCGAAGCCTTTTCGCGAATATGACAAGTATTAATGATAACCATATCGGCACCTTCCGGAGTTTCGATAGTTTCATATCCAACCGCGTTCATTAAATCTTGCATACGATCTGAATCATAAACATTCATTTGGCAGCCGTAGGTTTTGATGTGTAATTTTTTTGTCATTTTTTCATTTGTTTTTATTACGAGCCAGATTTTCCCTCCATCCCGTAACTGTAACAACTTCAAAAGTCGCAATTCCGGATGGATAAATTCTTTTATAATTTTGCGAAATTTTTTGCAAAAATTTCTTCGTAAAAAACTTACGCGAACGCTTAGTCAAAATATTACCCTGACCCATCATTTTCAAATCTTTTAACAGATTTAAGGGATCAGAATATTCCACCTCAATTTTGGCAAAATCTGAAATTGGATTTTGAAAACCAGCTTTTTGCAATAAACTCGCCGCAGTCTTTACATCAATTGTCGGCGGCATTCTTGGTGAAACGCCGTTGTAAATTTCATTTTCCGTTTCGTATAAAACGTGAGCTAATTCGCTTAAATTTTCTTCACCAAAAAAGCTGGCGATAAAAACACCGCCCGGCTTTAACACTTCTTTAACGTTTATTAAAAATTGTGGAATTTGATTTATGTAATGAAAGTTGAGATTACTTAAAATCAAATCAAAAGATTCTTTTTCAAAAGGCAAAATCTCCGCATCTTCCATAAATTTATATGGCGCGCCAGCTTTATTTACAAGCTTCGACAAATAATCATCCATCGCGCCAATTTCTAAAATATCATTAAATTCACGATTCAAAAACTTAACATTTTCGGCAATTCTATTTGCAACTTCATGATATAAAAAATTATGATCTAAAAACTTCGAGCGCGCGCGCAACTTATTTTGACGCAACAAATCGCGATCGAACAAAACCTCTTGAATCATCACTTCGAAATGAAAATTTTAAAAAAAATATCGGAAATTATTTTTCCGAATCACTGCCTTTCCTGCGAGAAAATTATCAGTATTGACGGCTTATTTTGTGAAAGTTGCTGGCTGAAATTACAATTCATCTGCGAACCTAAATGCATAATTTGCGCTTATCCGTTTGAGTTTCAAGGTTTGAATTTAATTTGTGGAAAATGCTTAACCAAAAAACCCGCCTTTGATCGCGTAATCACGATTTTTCGTTATGATGATATTTTAAAAAAAATTGTTGGATCAATGAAATATCGCGATCAAACTTTTTTAGCTAAGAAATTTGCACGAATTCTTTTTGATAAATCAAAAAATGAAATTAAGGATTGCGACCTTGTGGTTGCAGTTCCACTTCATGTTTCGCGCTTGCGAAAAAGGAAATTTAATCAGGCGGTTTTATTGTCAAAAAATCTACTTAAATTAACACCAAAAATGCAGTTTTTTCCTGATTTAATGGTGAGAATTAAAGACACAAAATCGCAGATTTTTTTAAAGAAAAAAGAACGCGAAAATAATTTAAAAAATGTTTTTGCGGTGAATAAAAAATATTTAGGAATTATAAAAGATAAAAATATTTTATTAGTTGATGACGTGATGACAACAGGCGCAACGGTTGATAATTGCGCTAAAATTCTAAAAAAACACGGCGCGAAAAAAGTGAAAGTTTTGACAATTGCCAAAACTATTTTTGGAAATGTTAATTAAATTTCCTTGCACCAACTTTGCTTTTTTTCGCCATGATATTCACCTTCCAGAGCATTATTTTTACTTTGGTATTTTTCACAAAAAACGAAAGCAAGCATTAATAATAAAAAATAATGCGCGATTTAAAGGGGTTTTGATGCGGAATTTGCGACAGGCTCTTTGGGTGTTTATGAAGATTAGTTAAGAAATGGGTTGATTTTTTTAGGAAGAGCATAGTAGGTTTTTTAGAGCGCACTTAATCACAATTGATAACAATAAAAGATATTAATATGCCAATTTCTGAAGAGCTTTTACAAAGAATTCGAGATAATGATCCAACTCTGACAAGTCTTGATCTTAGTCACAACTTTATCGGGGTCGAAGGAGCTCAAGACCTAGCAAGCGCACTTAAGCATAATACAACTCTGGCAGAACTTAATCTTGAACGAAATCAAATCGAAAAAGAAGGAGCCGAAGCTATAGCAGAACTATTTACATCTAATTTCGATACAAATCTAAGATCTCTTAATCTTAACGAAAACCGAATCGGAAACGAAGGAGTCAAAGCTATATTAGACGGACTTAAGCATAATAAAACTGTGAGACATCTTGATCTTGAGTCTAATCAAATCGGAAGTGAAGGAGTTAAATTCATAGCAGATGAACTTAAGACTAATAAAATTCTGAGAAGTCTTGATCTTGCTTCTAACCTAATCGGAAATGAAGGAGCTGAATCCATAGCAAAAGCACTTGAGACTAATACAACTCTGGCAAGTCTTGATCTTCAGGATAACCGAATCTCAGACGAAGGAGCAATAGCCCTAGCAAGCGGAATTGAGTTTAATACAACCCTGTTTCATCTTAATCTTGTGTCGAACTTCCGAATCGTAAATCAAGGAGCAAATAGAGTAACAGAAACAATATCCGAAATAAGAAGAGAAGATATATCAAAAATAGCAAGAGGAAACCTTGTAACTCCTTCTATCAATTACATCATGCGCAGAATAATATTTGATAATTCAGAAGAAGAATTTTCTGATAGTGACATCAGTTTTATTTTAGGTAACTCTCGTTCCATAGATTGTGTTAAAATTTTAGAGAATCTTGTAAAAGATCAACCCAATGAAGATATCCCGAATGTTTTGCAAAAAGTACAAAATATGAAGGGAGTAATAGGGGCAACAATATTACTAAAAGCTATTGAAGCGCTAGAAAGCGGCTTATCTCGAAATAAACTTAACTTACCAGAAGATAAGTTAAAATTGATAAAAGATCAATTAATTGAAAATGGATTATCAAACTTTTTAAGAGCAGGTGCGGTTACAAAAGAAGGGGTTAAAGGCGGCTTGTCTTGTAACTCTGGAAAAATTTTATTGGGTGCAAATCCCGAAAAGATTATTTTAGAATTTCTAGGCAACAAAATTGAAAGAATACCTCCTTCACCTACAAACGATGAAGCATTAAGAAATAATGCAGAAGCCACTGAAACATCAGAGCGTGCTGGATCAACTTTAATTGAGACAGTGGATATTCCTCCTAGAACCTCTATAACTGAACCTACAGCCAACAATTTAAATCAAGAAAATACAGGAAGAGGAGAAGGAGAAAGATGCTGCACAATCAGCTAACGCCATTACTAATAAATCAAAATATTGCCCAAAAACTTGTTATGCAAATAATGCAGGGCTTTATTTGCACTTTCTCAAATCAATGAAAATAGAGCGCGGCAGAGGAGTAAAGTTTTAAATATTTTATAAAGCCTTGATTTTACTATCTCATTTTATCACTTTTACGCGACAAATAGTTTAAGACTAAGGCTTATTTATTTCAAAATTTTATTTACCCAATTGATCTAAAACCGCTTGCGATTTTTTTGTCCAAACATCTGAATTTTCTTCGCAAAAATGGCGGTTAAAAACTCTTGTCAAAGCTTGCATTTCATCATCAAAATTCTCATTTAAACCAACAATTTTATAGCCAAATTTTTTAAGCTTTTCTTTAATCTTTAGAATTTCTAAATCTTTATTTCCAATCTCAAATAATTTTTCTTCTGCCCCAAAAATATCAACAAAAACTCCAACTCCATTCTCCGCCAAAAAACGCCAGTCAAATAAATATGACGGATCTTGTTTACGGTCTAAAAATCCAGTTTCTTTAACATAACCAATATCAGAATGTCCAACAACATTCTCGGTTTTTAAATGATATTTCTGCATCAAATATTGGCAAAGTTTTAACCCAGCTTGCAGCTGAATTTTTTCAAATTTTTTTTCAAAAGGCGCGCTGTTAATAAATTCAATGCCAATTGAATTTTTATTTAAACTTTCAAAACCTTTCCAGAAGCTTATTCCTGCGTGATAAGCGACATCATTTTCATCAACTAATTCAAAAACTCTTCCATCTTCAGCAATTAAAAAATGCGCACTAACGCCATGCTCTTTAAACTGCTCAACTGCATGTTCGACCGAATTAGCCTCAACATGATGAAGCACCAAAAAATCAATTTTTCTGTTTTCATTTTTCTTTTCGAAAAATTCTGAAAATTTTTTACTTTTATCAATCAGCATAATTTTTGACATTAAAATTCTTAAAACTAAGTTGCGCCGCAATTCACTTACGTTACTTCAAACATTTAAAAATCTATTTATGGCTAGCAAAAAAGACACTTCAAAAAACAGCGCAAAATCTAACTTGGCAACCAAAAACTCAAAAGATCTTGAAGCCTTACAATTTCATACTCAAGGACAGCCCGGAAAAGTTGCAATGCACGCAACTAAACCACTTAACACTCAACGCGATTTAGCTTTAGCTTATTCTCCCGGTGTTGCAATTCCTTGTTTGGAAATTCAAAAAAACCCTGATTTAGCTTACGATTACACTTCTAAAGGAAATTACGTTGCAGTTATTTCAAACGGAACCGCAGTTCTTGGACTTGGAAATTTAGGCGCTCTCGCTGGAAAACCAGTTATGGAGGGTAAATCAGTTTTATTTAAAAGATTCGCCGACATCGATTCAGTTGACATCGAAGTTGACACCGAAAACACCGACGAATTTATCAACGCTGTTAAATATTTAGGCCCAACTTGGGGCGGCATTAATCTTGAAGATATCAAGGCCCCAGAATGCTTTATCATTGAAAGCAAACTTCGTGAAATCATGGATATTCCAGTTTTTCATGACGATCAACATGGAACTGCAATCATCTCTGCCGCTGGCATTATCAACGCTTTACACATTTCAGGTAAAAAATTTAAAGATATCAAAGTTGTAGTAAACGGCGCTGGTGCTGCTGGTATAGCTTGTTTAGAACTTTTAAAAGCAATGGGCTTGCCACATGACAACGCAATTTTATGCGACACCAAAGGCACAATTTACAAAGGCAGAACTGAAGGCATGAACCAATGGAAATCAGCTCACGCCGCCAACACCAAAGCGCGCACACTTACTGAAGCAATGAAAGGAGCTGACGTGTTTTTAGGTCTTTCAGTTAAAGGTGCTGTTACCAAAGAAATGGTAAAATCAATGGCGAAAAATCCGGTGATTTTTGCTATGGCCAATCCAGATCCAGAAATTACTCCAGAAGAAGTTTACGCAACTCGCAACGATGCAATTGTTGCTACAGGTCGTTCTGATTACGAAAACCAAGTTAATAACGTAATGGGTTTTCCTTACATTTTCCGCGGTGCTTTAGATGTTCGCGCTTCAACTATTAATGAAGAAATGAAAATCGCTGCAGCTCATGCAATTGCAGAACTTGCTCGCGAACATGTTCCGGCTGAAGTTATCAAAGCTTATGGCGGCCGCGACATGAAATTTGGTCCGCGTTACATTATTCCAACTCCATTCGATGCACGCTTGATTAGCGTGGTTCCGTTGGCAGTTGCTAAAGCTGCGGTTGAAACTGGAGTTGCCAGAAAACCAATTAAAGATTGGGATGCTTATAAAAAACAACTGCAAGCGCGTCGCGACCCTTCAATGAACAGCTTGAGCATGATTTTTGAAAAGCTTGAAAGAAGCCCGAAAAAAATAATTTTTGCTGAAGGTGAACAACCAGAAATGATTCGCGTTGCTGCAATGTGGCGCGATAGCGGTTATGGATTGCCAATTCTTGTTGGGAAAAAAGACCGCATTTTAGAAAATATGAAAGAAGCAAATATCACTCCTAACGGAATTGAAATTTACAACGCCGCAATTTCTGAAGAAAATGCCAAATTCACTGATTATCTTTACCAAAAATTGCAAAGAAATGGTGTGCTTCGTTCAGATTGTGCGCGCATGGTAAAAAATGATCGCAACATTTTTGCCGCTTCAATGCTGGCTTGCGGACATGGCGACGCTTTAATTACAGGCTTAACTCGCGGTTATCGTCAATCTTTGACTGACGTTTGGAAAGTTTTGAAAAACAAAAAAGATAATATCGTTCTTGGTATTTCAATGGTGATTTCAAAAGGCAAAACTATCTTCATTTCTGACACCGCTTGTTCAGAACTTTCTTCATCAGAACATTTAGCTGACATCGCAATCCAAACCGCCAAAAAAGTGCGCGATATGGGTTATGAACCAAGAGTTGCTTTCTTGTCATTTTCAAATTTTGGTTCAGCTCTAAAAGTTGAATCAAGCCGCATTAAACATGCTGTCGAAATTTTGGATG
>Ga0214919_10004136_pt1 | contig 21367 bp, 22 predicted proteins | sample LL1503_MetaG_FD_177994 | JGI IMG/M metagenome (GOLD analysis project Ga0214919, IMG submission 177994) | Freshwater microbial communities from Lake Lanier, Atlanta, Georgia, United States - LL-1503 | ecosystem: Environmental > Aquatic > Freshwater > Lake | place: USA: Georgia | collected... | reverse complement strand
AAGGGTTTTTGGGGTAGTTTCTAGGATTTTTTGTGTTTTGGAAAATATTTTGATGGAAGGTTTGGGGGTTAGGGTTTAGAAATGGGTACTTCAGTGGGGACTATATAGCTCCTCATGACAAGAACTGCTCCAAACAGAAATGGTATGGCTAGCAGTTATTATATCAGCCAAGCAAATAACAGAATTAGAGCTACCTACCTTCTTGTTTAAAGACTTATTTATTGCCAATTTAAGAAAATCTATTCTTTTTAATGTTATAAAATTATTTTTATTACGATCATATATTGTTTGCGCAATGTGCTCTAAGCAACCTACTAAGCCTATTCTCATCTTATCAAATCTAAGATAATACCCAAAAAATAAGCTATAGATACTGGTATATTCAATATCACGAGATTTATAAAAGTAGTTAATGACAAGTGAGTATCTTTGCAAATCATCTTTGTTTAGCGATATGCTATTACGATATTCCAGCCTAAAATTATCTAAAGATTTTCCTCGGACATTATCATTTTTATCTATCTCTTCTACAAAAATATCATTTTCATCATTTTTAAGACGGATATACAAAGAGTCTGTTTTTTTGTTTACGCTTATCACCCCTTCTTTAGAAGATTTTTTAAAAATCTTATTCTTAAGAAGCTTAAAATGTTTATATTTCACCTTTTATTCTAATTATATTAATTGAGATTTTTAAGATATGTTTACTTAGTACAAATTAAAAAGCCTCTTATACAAAATGGACCCCGCGTACTAAGTGCGGGGTGACAAATTAGAGAAATTTCTTCACATTGTCACCCCGCACTTAGTACGCGGGGTCCATTTTAATACACTAAATTTTATTTTTTTGTAGCGCTAAATCTCAAAACTACAAAGGCAAGTTATCATGCTTTTTCCAAGGTTTTATAACTTTTTTATTCTTTAAAATTTGTAGAGATTTGCAAATTCTTCTTCTGGTATTTTGCGGACGAATTACTTCATCAATAAAACCTCTTGAAGCAGCCACAAAAGGTGAGGCGAATTTTTCACGATATTCTGCGACTTTCTTAGCTTTGCTTTCTGCGTCTTTAGCTTCTTCACGGAAGATAATCTCAACCGCGCCTTCAGGCCCCATAACTGCAATTTCAGCATTTGCCCAAGCGTAATTTACATCGCCTTTCAAATGTTTTGAATTCATTACAATATATGCGCCACCATAAGCTTTTCTGGCTATTACAGTGATTTTTGGAACCGTAGCTTCTGCGTAAGCATAAAGTAATTTTGCACCATGTCTGATAATTCCACTATGCTCTTGATCACACCCAGGTAAGAAACCTGGAACATCAACAAAAGTTAAAAGAGGAATATTAAAAGCATCGCAAAATCTAATAAATCTAGCAGCTTTTTCGCTGGCTTTAATATCAAGACATCCAGCTAAATTCATAGGCTGATTAGCAATAATACCAACAGTTTCTCCTTCTAAACGACCAAAACCAACCATGATATTTTTAGCATAATTTGGCTGAATTTCAAAAAAATCACCTTCATCAAGAATTTTTTCAACCAATTCTCTCATGTCGTAAGGCTGATTAGAATTTTCTGGCACCAAAGTGTTTAGCGACACATCAACACGATCAGCTGCATCTTGAGTTGGAATTTTTGGAGCACTTTCTTTGTTGGAAAGCGGCAAGAAATTTATTAAACGACGAGTTTGTAAAAGAGCTTCAATATCACTTTTAAAAGTTAAGTGAGCCACGCCACTTTTTGCGCCATGAACTGACGCACCACCAAGCTCTTCTTGAGTAACTGTTTCATGAGTAACTGTTTTTACCACTTCAGGACCAGTTACAAACATATATGAAGAATTTTCCACCATGACGGTAAAATCCGTAAGAGCTGGAGAATAAACCGCGCCACCAGCACATGGTCCCATAATTAGAGAAATTTGTGGAATCACGCCACTTGCATCAACATTGCGTTGAAAAATTTCACCATATCCACCAAGAGAATCTACACCCTCTTGAATTCTTGCCCCACCAGAATCATTAATTCCAACCACGGGTGAGCCAACTTGCATTGCCTTATCCAAAACGAAGCAGATTTTTTTAGCATGAGCTTCACCCAAAGAGCCGCCCATCACTGTAAAATCTTGGCTATAAACAAAAACCAAACGACCATTAATAGTACCTTGTCCGGTAATTACACCGTCTCCTGGATGTTTTTTATCCTCCATTCCGAAATCAGAACAACGATGCTCAACATAAAGACCGTATTCTTCGAAAGAATCTGGATCTAAAAGAACCTCAATTCTTTCACGAGCAGTTAATTTGCCTTTAGAATGTTGTAGATCAATTTTCTTTTGACCACCACCCATTCTAGCTTCTTCTCTTTTAGAGGCTAATTTTGCAATATTTGGAGAACGCATATTTTGGAGATTTATTTAGAATCAGAATTTGTGGATATTGATCCACAAATTCGACTAATTAGTTAATAACTTATTTCGCTCTTTAATTTACTCTGGCAATAATAGTTTCGCCACCAATCATGGTTTGACCAAGCAAAGATTTAATTTCTACATTATCAGGAAAATAAAGATCGGCACGAGAGCCAAAACGGATGATACCATAACGGTCTCCCGCCTTAACTTCTTGACCTTCTTTAATTTCAGAAACGATACGACGAGCAACTAAACCAGCAACTTGTACAAAGATAATTTCATCACCTTCTGCAGTTTGAACCACAACAGAATTTCTTTCATTTTGAGTACTAGCTTCAGCAACATTAGCACTTAAAAACTTACCAGCTTTATAGCTAACTTTAACAACTTTTCCAGCAACAGGAGCGCGGTTCACATGAACATTAAATACATTCAAAAAAACACTCATTTTATTCCATTTTTTATCGCCATATCCAAGATCTTCAGGAGCAGTAACTCCATATTCAATTTTGGTTACAACGCCATCAGCAGGGCTAATAATTGCACCTTTTTCAGATGGAGTAAATCTTTCTGGATCACGAAAGAAGAACACACACCATAAAGTTAAAACCAAACCAATTATACCCAAATAATTGTTCACAAGAGCAAAACCAATGGCAACAAAAGCAAAGATTAAGATGAATTTATAACCTTCTTTGTGAATCGGAAAAGCAACTAATTTTAAAGCGTCTAAGAAATTTTGCATGGAATTTATAATTTGAGTTTTAGGGCAGCCAGCGCTACTGCCCCTAAATGAAATAAGCTAAGAATAGACCTATTCTTCACTAGCTTTTTGCCAAGCTTTATCAAGATCTTTGATTGAGATTTTTTTCTTTTCAATAAAATCTTGAGTAAGAATAAAATCAATAGCCTTTTCTTCTATGATAGATCCTTTTAATTGTTGAACTGCGCCAGAGTTTTTTTGGTAATATTCAAGTACAGCTTTTTCTTGATTTGGAAAACGAGCTAAAATTTTGCCAAGCTCTTTATTAATATCTTCGTTAGTAGCTTCAATTTTATTTTTTTGAGCAAGTTCATTTAAAACCATGCCACAACGAATCATTCTTTCAGCAATTTCACGCTTTTGATCTTTGGCTTTTTCTTTTTCTTTGTCGTTTTTGAATTTATTTGGATTGGTTTTAAGCTCCTCTTCAGTTTCAGCCCAAAGGTTGTTTAACTGCTCTTCAACCAAACCTGCTGGCAAATCGAAATCATGTTTTTTATTCACGAAATCAAAAAATTCTTTTTTGAATAAATTACGGCTTACACCTTGATAGTTAGACTCAACTTGTTTTTTAACTTCAGCTTCAAGCTTATCTTTACTTTCAATTCCAAAAGTATTTTTGATAAATTCATCATTAACTTCTGGTGATTTTGCAGTTAGAACGAAGTTAACTTTAACTTCAAATTCCGCAGCTTTAGAAGCGAATTCAGCATTGTGATATTCTTTGGGGAATTTCACTTTCACCTTCACTTGTTCACCAGCTTTTTTGCCAATTAACTGGTCTTCAAAATCATCGATGAAACTTTTGCTTCCAAGCTCTAATTGATAAGCTTGCGCTGCCCCACCTTCAAATTCTACTTTGTCAATTCTGCCAACATAATCAATATTTACTGCGTCACCCTTCTTAGCTTTATATGACACATCTTGTTGATCCCAAGAGCAATAATATTTTAACAATTTATTCAAAGATTCATCAACATCACTTGCAGTAACTTCAGCTTCTCTTTTGATAACTTTAGCTTTTTTCAAATCAACTTCTGGAACCTCTGGATAAAGCTCAATTGAAGCTACCAGCTCTAGATCTTTATTTTCTTCAAAAGTTTTTACATCAATTTTTGGTGGCAATGCTGGTTTAAAATTATTTTCTTTAACAATTTTTTTTAAAGTATCAGAAATAATTTTATCTGACTCATCAGCCATGATTGACTGGCCGTATTTTTGCTTAATGATATCATCTGGAACTTGCCCTTTACGAAACCCATCAAGAGTTAGATTAGCTTTAATCTTAACGACATTGTCATTAATTCTCGCCTCGATCATTTTGTAAGGCACGGTAATTTGATAATCTTTTTTAAGTTTTTTATCAAAAACATTTTTGACTGTTACTTCCATAGTTAAATCCTTTATTTATATGGGTTGAAATAATTTTGTAATATGAATTCTTAATTCTAATTGGCAGAAAATTTGCTCAAAAACCAACAATTGAAATAGCGAAGAAATTGTAAATTAAAATGGCTAAAAATAGCAATGATTTCTTGAAGTTTTTTTGATGATTTTAATTAATACCATTTTAACCTGAAAACACCCATTTTCTTCAAAAAAATTATGAGCAGAAATTGCGACGAAAAGCATAAGCTGTATCAGGTGATACAGAGTTGCTTGCCAAGCAATTTATGCCAGAATTTTGCAGAAGAAAATGGGTGTTTTCAGGTTAAAATGGTATAAAATATAACAGAGCTGTCATCCCAAGTGAAATAAAGGATATCTTTGGATTTTTTGAGATGTTTCGCTGCGCTCAACATAACATTTTGGGAGAATATTTAGGAAAAGTATGGTGCGGATAGAGGGACTTGAACCCACATGCCTTGCGGCGCTAGATCCTAAGTCTAGTGCGTCTGCCAATTTCGCCATATCCGCGCGAGAAATTCAAAAAACTTTGAATTTTAGAAGAGAATTTAGAACTTTATCATTTGAAGAAATGATAAACAAAACAACTTCCCACTTTTAACAGTGGGAAGAAAGAACAACTTAGGCAGCTACAGGATTAACATCAATGTAGGTTCTGTTTTTACGATTACTTTTTACAAAAGTTACAATACCAGCAATTTTAGCAAAAATTGTGTGATCTTTTCCGATACCAACATTTTTACCTGGATGCCATTGTGTGCCTCTTTGGCGTACTATGATATTTCCAGCTTCTACTGATTGACTACCAAACTTCTTAACTCCTAATCTTCTACCTGCTGAATCGCGGCCGTTTCTTGAACTACCGCCAGCCTTTTTACTAGCCATGATATCTCCATGCTATTTGATTAAATAACCCAATCGCGCAAGATTGGAAGGTTACTATATTATTGGTATATTTTTTTACGCTGCACTTGCAGAGCCCCCCTTGCAGGGATTGCCAATATAATGCATCTGATGAATCAGAAAAATTATATTACGCCTTGATTGACAAGATTCTAATTTCAGTTCTAAACTGACGATGACCTTGTTTTCTTCTAGAGTTTTGTCTTCTTCTTTTTTTAAAGATGATAACTTTATCGTTTTTGTAAGTTTTTACAATTTCAGCTTCAACTTTAGCGCCGTTGATTAGAGGGCTACCAAAAGTTATTTCAGCATTGTCATTTTGAAAGAATAATACATCATTTAAAGTGATTTTTGCACCAACTTCACCTTCAATTTTTTCAACCGTAATTCTTTCATTAGGTGCAATGCGGTATTGCTTACCACCTGTTTGTATTATTGCGAACATATTTTAATTTATAGAGAATTAAAGCTTGCTTGAAAGCCATATTTTACACATCAGCTACTCTTTTACGGCAAACTCGGATCTAAGAGGGGCGGCAATTTATAGCTCTTGATATTTTTGTCAAGTGTTGATTTTGTGTTAAACTAAAATTAGCTTTAGCACAAAATCAACTCAGTATGAACCAGCGTGACATAAGTGTGCCTCTAAAAATCCAAATTTACCCAAGCAAATTTTGATCCCAGAGATTTTTTGATTCCGAATTTTTGAATAAAAAATTCATCAGTTTTATTGCCCAATTTAGCAATAATTTTGATGTTGACCCTTAACCTCAGACACAAATTCCATTAAAAACGATCTGCATTCATAACTTTTGTCTAAGTTTTCACAAAATCTTTGACGAATTTTTCTTTTCCGTTGTTAGCCGCATAAACTTTAGCAATTGCCCGAAGTTCAGAGCTTGAACCAAAAACTAAATCAACCGAAGTTGCTTTCCATTTAACTTTGCCAGTTTTTCTGTCGCAAACTTCGTAAACTCCTTCCAAGTGATCAGATTTTTTGGCTCTTTCTAAAAACCAGTGAGTAAGTTAAAATTTTAACCCTAAAATAATTGACTCCATTCACAATCAATAAAATCAATTATGAACATAGAGCAATTATTTTCTGCAGCACTTCGAATTCCAGATCCTTGGCATATTAAATCAGTTAATTTTGATTCTGCCAACAAAAAATTATACCAATTATCACAATTAACTATACATTTGAGCGAAAGATTTTTGAGGATAAAATTTAGAAAAAAAACCGCCTGTATCAGGATATACAGAAGGTTTTTTTTCTAAATTTTAGACCAAAAAGATGAAGCTCAAATGTATAGTTAATTGTGATAATTGGTATTAGATATTGAAGTTGATTTTAAGAAAGGTTCCACATTTCAAGATGATGATAGTGGTAGAGAAAATCCAAGAGAATATAAAGCATATGACACCATCAAAAAAACTTGGCGTCATTTAAAATTGTTTGAGCATGAATGCTATCTGCATTGTAGAACTCCTAGAATACAAACGGACGCTGGAGGTACCAAATTAATTATGCCACCTTGGAGGTGCCAAAATTACTTTTGATAAATTTCATATTTTAAAAATTATCAATGAAGCAGTTGATAAGATGCGAAGAGCGGAAGCAATTGACATCCGTTGCTTAAAAAAACCAGATATATTTGGCTTAAAAACGATGCCAATTTAACTGCTAAAGAAAGGGTTAAGAAGGTAGAATTATAAATGCCCAAGCTCAATTTAAAGTCAAGCAGAGCAATGCATATTAGAGAGAATTTTCAAGTAATATATTTGGCAAAAAATATTGACGAATTTAAACAGCTCTTACAAAAATGGTTTTATGGCAAAAATGGTTTTATGGCAAAAATGGTAATTATGGGCAACAAGAAGCAAGATGAAGCCGATAATCAAAGCCGCCAAGACAATCAGGAAAAACTGGGAAGGAATTATTAGATGGAAGGTTAGTGCTATCAATAATGGCATCTTAGAAGGCTTAAATTCAGTTCTTCAAGCCGCTAAAATAAAAGCAAGAGGTTATGGAAAAAAACACTTACAAACCATCGCTTATTTTGTAACCAGAAAATTGGATTTTTCTAAGGTTAATAAATATTGCTTACCCACTGGTTTTTAGAAAGAGCCAAAAAAATTACCTCGTTTACGATTATATATTATGTTTGGAACATGAGCAAGTAATTTTTCAATGCTTTTTATCTATACTTATAGATAAGCTGGGTCATAAAGTGGTTTCCTAAATTCAATCTTAATTATTCTTAGCAAGGCTTAAAACTGTCTTGGCTATAGCATAATACCAATTATCACAATTAACTATACATTTGAGCTTCATCTTTTTGGTCTAAAATTTATAAAAAAAACCTTCTGTATATCCTGATACAGGCGGTTTTTCTTCTAAATTTTATCCTCAAAAATCTTTCGCTCAAATGTATAGTTAATTGTGATAATTGGTATAATAAGCTAATCTTGCATCTTTCTAACTAAGAAGTTTTGGTAAAAATTTACTCGAAGAATAACGCTGTATCACCTTATATAACTTACATTCTTCGTCGCAATTTTTTCTAAAAACTTCTTAGTTAGAAAGATGCAAGATTAGCTTAGTATACTATAAATATATAAACATTACATACCGCGAATCAAAAAAATTTATGTCATTATTTGAAGCAAGAAAAAGACTTTTTCCGCAATATGTTAAAGGAAAATTCAGAAAAATTAAGTCAGTTCTTAATATAATATTTCTTAGCATTTATTTATTTTTTCCACTACTGCGCTTTGATCGTGGGCCTGATGCGCCAAATCAAGCAATTCTATTCGATTTTCCTCACAGTAAATTTTATTTTTTCTTCATCGAAATTTGGCCACAGGAAATTTATTATTTGGCAGGAGTTTTGATAATTGCCGCTATTACACTGTTTTTTGTAACTTCGCTTTTTGGGCGAATTTGGTGCGGCTATGCTTGTTTTCAAACGGTTTGGACTGATATTTTTATTGCTATTGAAAGATTTTTTCAAGGTGACCGCAATGAAAGAATTTTGCTTGATCGCAAAAATAATTTTGAAAAATTTTATAAAAAATTTCTTACTCATCTTACTTGGATTTTAGTGGGAATCGTTACAGGCTTTGGCTTCACTTGTTATTTTACAGATGCTTTTCAACTGATAAAAGATTTTAGTAACTTAGAATTTAGCTGGACAGCAATTGGCTGGATTGCAGGAATTGCCTCCTCAACTTATATAATGGCAGGCTTTGCTCGCGAGCAAGTTTGTACTTATATGTGCCCTTATGCGCGTTTTCAATCTGCGATGTTTGATGAAAACACTCTTATTATTACTTACGATAAAAATCGTGGTGAACCGCGGGGAAAATATAAGCAAGGTGATAGTTTTGAAAATCGCGGTGATTGTATTGAGTGCAAACAATGCGTAGTAGTTTGTCCTGTTGGTATTGATATTAGAAATGGTTTGCAAATGGAATGTATCGCTTGCGGGCTTTGTATTGATGCTTGCGATAATGTGATGGAGAAAGTTGGTCGACCTAAAGGCTTGATTAGATATGACACTGAGAAAAATTTACTCAATCCAAGTATAAAAAATAAATTTAGATTTTTGAAGCCTCGAACGCTTTATTACTCGGTTATTTTATTGATTATTTGTGGTATTATGATTTTTAATTTAGCTGTTAAACCAACTTTAGAAACTGAAATAATTCCTGATCGCAATCCGCTTTTTGTAACGCTTTCTGATGGTAGCGTTAGAAACGGTTATATTGTAAAAATTTCCAATAAAACTCATGAGAAAAAAACTTTTGAGATTAAAATTACTTCACCAGCTGAAGCTAGTTTTAAAGTTCAATCTTATGAAGGAATTGATGCGCACAATTTACCAGTTGATTCAGATTCGGTTGGACAGTTTAAGATTTACACAATTTTACCAAAAGAGCTTTTGGAAAATAATATTGAGGGAAGAGGTTTTATTGATTTTGTGGTGAAAGATAAAACCAGCAATGAAGAAATGAAGATTCAGGCGGTTTTTATTAGTAAGTAAATCCGATTTGTCATTACCGCTTACACTCTTGTCATTCGCGCGAAAGCGGGAATCCAATAAGGCTTTAGAAAAACTGGATTCCCGCCTTCGCAGGAATGACAAGCTATTAAAGAACCTCCCTCACCCACTTACCATTTTCTTTTTTGTAAGATTCAAACTTGCTTGCCTTTGCTTTATATTTTTTAGCCAACTTTTTTGCCACATCCAAATTCAAGGGATCATAAAAATAAAAAACCCTAGAAAATTTAGAAAGAAATCCTTCTGAAACTTCTTTAGTTAAAACCAAATAATCAGCTTCATTAATATTTTCTTCTTTGTCAGAGATCATTATTGGCTGTCTTTTTAGATCGAAATCTTTAGCAAATTCCTTATCATAAATTGTAATATGAGGAATGAATTTATTTTTGCCGTAACTCCACAAACTAGCATCAATTTCCTTAATTTGAATTTGATCTTCCGCAACAATTAAAGCTTTTTTATTTTCATCTAAAACCTTGAGCAACAAAGGTGCAACTGACTTAGCGATTGTTTCATCGCATTGGTAAAAACTTATTTCAATATTCATTAATTTTACAACAATTCTTCAAATTCTTTAATTATGTCTTCGTATAAATCTCTTTTAAAAGGGACTATTTCATTAAGCAGATTTTCTTTGGAAATCCATTTCCACTCTGAAAATTCTGGATCTTCGGTTTTTACATTAATGGCACTTTCTTCACCAATAAATTCTACTAAATACCATTTTTGCTTTTGACCCAAATATTTCCCGCCCCAAAATTTCTTCTGCAACTTATAAGGCAAGTTGTAATAATGATATTTTTGACTTTTCTGTATTATTTTTACAGCCTCATCATTAATTCCGGTTTCCTCTTTTAACTCACGAAACATTGCCGCATCTTCACCCTCTCCAGCATCAAGCCCGCCTTGTGGCATTTGCCAAGCATCAGAATGATTGTCGATTCTTTTGCCCACAAAAATTTCTTTATTCTTATTGATAATCATAATACCCACGCCACTACGATAAAGATAGTCAGGTTTTTGCTTGAGTTGTCTTGTAATAATTTTTAGCATTTAGATATCTTGATTTTGACTCAAAGTTTGACTTATTGACTGTTAACGCTTAAAAATATTTTTAATGATCAAAAAATCAAACTTTAAAATCATTGTATTCATTTACAGGCACTTTTTTTAAGTAATTCGCTGAAATAAAACAATTTACAATATTGAATTAAGTCAACCACAGAACAACACCAATAGCTTCCAAGCACAAAGATTATCAAAAAAACACAATTTAAAATATGAAATATATCTCAACCCGCCTTCAAGCACCAACTCTTTCCTTCGAAGATGTTGTTTTGCAGGGCCTTGCTAATGATGGCGGTCTTTACATTCCTGATTTTCTGCCGAAATTTGACGAAAAAAGATTATCTCAAATGAAAAAAATGACTTACCAAGAGTTATTTTTTGAAGTTACCGAATGTTTTATTGGTGGCGAAATTGACAAAGAAACTTACAAAAAAATTATCGCCAAATCTTATAATAATTTCTCTCACACTGCAATTGCCCCTTTAAAACAGATTGATCAGAATGAGTTTTTGCTTGAGCTTTTTCATGGGCCAACTTTAGCATTTAAAGATTTTGCTCTACAATTTTTGGGAAATTTGCTTGATTATTTTTTACAAAAGCGCGGTGAAAAAATTGTAATTATTGGTGCCACTTCTGGAGATACTGGTTCAGCTGCAATTCAAGGCTGCAAGGCTTGTAAAAATGTCTCAATTTTCATTTTACATCCTCATAATAAAGTTTCGGAAGTTCAAAGAAAACAAATGACTTCTGTAATTGAAGATAATGTTTTTAACATTGCTTTGACTGGAAATTTTGACGATTGCCAATCAATGGTTAAAAAAATGTTTGGCAATCAATCATTTTTAAATGGCAAAAGAATGGTAGCGGTAAATTCGATTAATTTCGCCCGCATCATGGCACAAATTGTTTATTATTTCTATTCAGCTTTAAGGCTTGGCGCTAATAAAGATAACGCTATTTCTTTTGCAGTTCCAACTGGGAATTTTGGCGATATTTATGCTGGATATTTAGCTAAGAAAATGGGCTTGAATATCAACAAACTGATTGTTGCTACTAATTCAAATGATATTTTGCATCGCTTCTTACAAAACAACGATTACAGCCGCAGTGAGCTACAAGAAACAATTTCTCCAAGCATGAATATTCAGGTTTCAAGTAATTTTGAAAGATTGCTTTTTAACGCTCATAAAGATCAAAAAATAGAATCCGAAATGCCTGAATTAATGAGTAAATTTGAAAAAACTGGCTCATTAAAAGTTAAAAAAATTATCTGGGATAATATTAGAAAAGAATTTGATTCTTATGCTTTTAATGACAAACAAGCTCAAGAAAAAATAAAAGAAGTTTTCGCTAAAACTGGCGAGGTTTTAGATCCTCACACCGCAATTGGCGTTGCCGCAGCAGATGCTTTTATGAAGAGCAGCTCTTACCAAGGTGAAATAGTTGTAGCGCTTGCAACAGCTCATCCTGCTAAATTTCCAGAAGCCTTTATTGAAGCTGGAACTCCAAAACCTACTTTACCAAATTTTTTGAAAGATCTTTTTGATCGCAAGGAAGAATTTACCGTGATTGATAATAATACTGATTTTGTGAAAGAGTTTATTTCCAAAAGAATTTAAAGCCGGAATTTAAAAATGGCACCAAATATTGGCTTTGCATTTCTACTGATGACCTTCCTCGTCAGTATTTTTCTGCCACTTTTTAATTTTGTTTCAATTAATAAATTAAACGCGCAGCAAAGATTATTAAAAAATTCTGAGTTAGAAAAAATCTCAAAAATTTTAGTCTCATTAATTTTTTTCTGCGCCCTCTTCTCGCAAATTTCTCTAATTACTTCCTACATTAATTCTGATTATTCAGTAACTAATGTTTACCAAAATTCACATCATCTAAAACCACTGCTTTACAAAATCTCTGGAAGTTGGGGAAATCATGAGGGATCAATGCTTTTGCTAATCACTATTTTGTGTGGTTACACTTTGATTTTTAGTTTTTTAAGCAACATAAACGCCGCAACAAAGCTCATCATAATTTCATCGCAATCTTTAATAATTGCCGCCTTTTCTGCATTCACAGCCTTCACTTCCAATCCATTTTTAAGATTATTTCCCACCCCAAAAAGTGGTCTTGGCTTAAATCCAATTTTACAAGATATTGGATTGTCCATGCATCCACCCATGCTTTACACGGGCTACATTGGCTTCTCGTTAATTTTCTCATTCGCAATTGCGGGGCTTTTAACAGAAAATATCAGCAGTACATTCGCCAAACATTTAAAAAGTTGGCTGCTTTTTTCTTGGGGATTTTTGACTTTAGGAATTGGTCTTGGATCTTGGTGGGCTTATCGTGAGCTTGGTTGGGGCGGATATTGGTTTTGGGATCCTGTAGAAAATATTTCCTTAATGCCTTGGCTTGCTGGAACCGCCTTAATTCACTGTATAAAATTTTTGGAGAAAAAGGAAATTTTTAAAATTTGGACAGCATTTTTATCAATTTTAAGTTTCATTTTATGTCTACTTGGAATTTTTCTAACACGCTCTGGAATATTGACATCTGTACATTCATTTGCCATTGACGCACAAAGGGGGTTTTTTGTTATCACTTTAATTATGCTAATTGGTGGCGCTGGATTATTAATTTTTGGCAGCAAATCTCACAAAATTCAAAGTCAAAAAACCACCAAAGAAACTAATTTTCATTTTTGTTCAAAAATTGGCGCTGCTTTAATAAATAATTATTTTCTAATTCTGACTTTATTCATCGTACTTCTTGGAACTATTTACCCAATTTTTTCACAAAGTTTATTTAATCAATTCATCTCAATTGGACCTAATTATTACAATAAATTATTTGCAATTTTAATAATTCCATTTTTGATTTTTTTAGCAATTTCTACCAGCCTAAATTTCTCACAAAAAACCTCTCAAGAAAAAATTATAAATCGCTTCAATGGCATGATTTTATTGCTTTCTGGGCTTTTAACTTGTTTGGTATTTTCTTATGAAAAATCAGCAAAATTTCTTCAAATCATAATTTTATTTTTAGCAATTTTTGCTGTAATTTTAACAATTTCATTTTTTGCAAAAACTCTTTTAAGCAAAAAAGAGGTAACATTTTTACAAAGATTCCTCTCTTCTAAAAATCTATCTAGAATTACTGTTACAGCTGCTCACACTGGCTTTTCATTAATAATAATTGGCATTGTTTTAACCTCTTCTTTTGGAATCACAAAAGAACTGAATATCAAAGAAAATGAATCAGTAAAAATTGAAAATTACGACATTAAATTCATAAAAATTGGCTATGTTGCAGGAGCTAATTTTGTAGCCAGAGAAGGCTTGTTCGAAGTAAAAAAGAATGAAAAAGCTTTTGTGATGCTACTTCCTCAATTACGATTTTATCCAATCTCTAATCAAACCACCAACGAAGCTGCAATTAGAAGCAGCTTATTGGGAGACCTTTATTTAGTATTGGGACAGAAAGATGAAAATGGTTTTCATGCTTTAAGAATTTACACTAAGCCTTTTATTTATTTAATGTGGCTGGGATGTGCCATGATTTTTGGAGCTGCGATGGTTGGAATTGTTGTTAATTTAGTGAAATTAAAAAGTAAGAAATCGCATCAAAATGAACCCCGATTACGAAGTGCGGGGTCCATTTAAATAACCTCCATGCTAGACACTGTTAGCTAATTATTTTTAGCACAGATTTTGACATGTTTTTAGCGTTTTTTTGACAAAATTATGATAAATATCTGGATATATTTTGAATAATTTTGTCAAAAAATAAGCAAAAACAGGGCTAAATATGGGATGAAAATAATTAGCTAACAGTGTCTAAAGAGCTTTCAGCAAAAACTTAATCTTCACAAAAAAACTTTTAGACGAAATTTTAGAAGCAAAAATATCGTAATTATTTCTATGCAAATCCTGCAATAAAATTTGCACTAAATCTTTTTTCACAATCAAATTTTTAAGATTTTTTGGCAAAAGTTTTTCAATTTTTTTAATCTCTTCTGCAGCTAAATTTATTTGCCCAACAATATGCTTTACAACCAATAATAAATTACCTTCATCACTATTTCTCTTCCAAGATTTTATTTCAATATTTAACTCTTCAAAAAACTCTGGGTAAAAAAATCTTACTATTTTTTCATCTTCATTTTTAATCTTTTTTAACAACTCAAAATTAAACGAAATTAAAGCCAAATTTTTAGCAATTTTCTTAGCTAAATTTTCATCAGAAAAATTAAGAATTTTCAAAATAATTAACAAAAAAACTTCCTGAGTTTTAAAAATATAATTTTCTAATTGAACTTTATTTTGAAATTTTTTTTCTTCTGAAAAATCTTTTTCAAAACCTTCAAATACTTGCCAAAAAAGCTCAAAATCAATTTCATTTTTAAAACTCAAAATCACATCAAGAAGATGGTGATTTTTACTTTTATTATTGAGAAAAATATCCTGTAAATTTTCTTTCCACCAAGTAAGGCGAATCATGCCTACCATGTCTTCGTCGGTAATGTCAGAAATTTTTTTTAACTCCGCTTGCAATAAAAGAATTGCAGAGATTTTATGAAAATCTTTTTTTTCGCAAAAAGTTGCACATAGATAGGAATTGTAATCCAAGACTCTAAGTTCTTGGATTATTAGTTTTAAATTTTTTTCTAGCACGGCTCTAAATGAATTTTAAATTGAATTACAAAACCACTAAAATAGATTATCTAAACCCTTTTAATCAAACTTAATTTCACTTATAAAATGAGAAAAAAGCTTTCACAAATAGCTGGCTTAATCTGCATTTCATTTAGCACAGTTCTTTTTATTAGCCAAAATTCTGCCGCAATTACCCAAGATGTTTCACAAAAAAAATCAAACTTCAACCTTTCTGACTCTTGGATTGGCGAGCCAGCTTCTAATTTTAGAAAATTAAAATCAGTCTCTGCTAAAAAACACATGATTTCCACTAGCGATATTTTAGCCAGCCAAGCAGGAGAAGAAATGTTGGCAAAAGGTGGCAATGCAATTGATGCCATAATTGCCGCACAGTTAGTTCTTAATGTTGTCGAACCACAATCTTCTGGAATTGGTGGCGGTGGATTTTTACTTTACTTTGACGCAAAAACCAAAAAAACCACTTATTTTAATGGTCGCGAAAACTCTCCAGCCAAAGCTCACGCCAAAATGTTTTTAGACAAAAATGGCAAAGCAAAAGACTTTACCGAGGCCGTTAAAGGAGGTAAATCTGTTGGCACTCCGGGAGTTTTAAAAATTCTTAAAGAAGCTCATGAAAAATATGGTAAACTTTCTTGGAAAGAAGTTTTTCAACCCGCAATTAAACTTTCACGCGACGGCTTTCCTATGAATGATCGCCTTCACACCTTGGCTTCAAGCAACGCTTATATTAGAGATTTTAGAGAAACTGCTGAAATTTATATCAACCCAAATGGCAAAACTAAAGATATTGGAGAAACTGTTACCAATCCACAAATGGCAAAAACCTTAGAAACCATTGCTCAAGAAGGTATTGAGCCATTTTACAGCGGAAAAATAGCTAAAGACATGGTAAGGGCAGTACAGAATTCTAAAATCAATCCCGGATATTTATCTTTAGCTGATTTGAAAAAATATCGCAGCAAAACTGGCGATTTATTATGCGCAACTTATCGCGAAAAATATAAAATATGTTCAATGCCTTTGCCAAGCTCTGGTGGCGTAACTCTTTTAGAAATTTTGGGAATTTTAGAAAATTTTGATTTATCAAAATTAAAACCTCAATCTGCTGAATTTGTACATTTAGTTTCTGAAGCTACTCGCTTAGCTTATGCAGATCGCAATGAATATTTAGCTGATACTGCTGGAGTTCCTATAGATAAGATGTTAAATAAAAATTATCTAAAATCACGCAGTCAATTAATTAGTATGGACAAATCCATGTCTAAAGTTGAAGCTGGAATTTTCACTGAAATTGTCGCCAGAAATACTGTAATAGATAATAATGCCATTGAACTACCCTGCACCACACACCTTTCGGCTGTAGATGATGAAGGTAATGCAATTTCATTTACCAGCTCAATTGAATATTTCTTTGGCTCAGGAATCACCGTTGATGGATTTTTACTAAATAACCAATTAACTGATTTTTCTTTTTTACCTGAAATTAATGGCAAAAAAGTTGCCAATCGTATTGAGCCAAATAAACAGCCAAGAAGCTCAATGACCCCAACTTTTGTCTTTGATAAAGATGATAAGTTGATTATGGTTCTTGGCTCTCCAGGTGGTCCGAATATTATTCAATATAGCTTGAAGACAATTTTAGGCTATCTTGATTTTCACCAGGATATTCAAAAAATTATTTCAATGCCTAATTTTGTTATTTTAAACGATGTTTTACAGCTTGAAAAAGGCACTGAGATAACTAAGCTAGAAAAGAAGTTACAAAACTTGGGACATCAAACTAAAATTAACGATATTACCAGCGGAATTCATGCTATTGTTATAAATGACAATGAATTAATTGGCGGCGCTGACCCTAGAAGAGGTGGGGCTGCGGTTGGGTTTTAAGAGTAAGCGATACAAACCAAGGTGCAAGTTGTCTTTGAGCGAAGCTAGAAAAGCAACGAAGCGTTACACCAAATTAACCAAAGATAAAAAATATATGAAAGTAAAAATCTACAAACCAACAAAATCAGTCATGCAATCTGGTAAAAATAATACCAAAAAATGGCTAATGATTCACTTAGAAGAAAACAATGCCAAACAACTTAATCCATTGATGGGATGGACTTCTTCAAGCAACACTGAAACTCAATTAAAACTCTTCTTCCCTTCAAAAGAAACAGCAATTGAATATGCTAAAAGCGAAGGTTTTGAATATGAAGTTGAAGAGCCAGCACTTCCTTCAATAAAACAAAAAACTTACGCTGAAAATTTTACTAATTAATAATGTCTAAAATAACCGAAATTTTATCACAAAAAATCAACGCCAATTACGCCTTAATTGAAAATTGGTTTGAAGAAAAATTTACAAAAACTTCGCCACTTTTTTATAATTCTACCGACCTTCGCCATAACGGAATCAAGATTACGCCAGTTGATACCAACTGCTTTCCAGCTGGCTTTAACAATCTATCTGAATTTTCCCATAAAAAGGCCAAGGATATTACTGATGAATTTTTAGAAAAATATTTTCCTGATGCCAAAAAAATTCTGATCATTCCTGAAAATCACACCCGAAATTTACGCTATTTAGAAAGTGTTAGAAATTTACAACACCTTCTAAATTCAAGAGAGGTGGTAGTTGGCAGCATTTCTGAAGAAATAAAAGAGATAGTTAAAATTGATTTAGAAAATGGACATTTTCTTGAATTACATTCCCTAAAAAAAGAATCAAACAACTTACTAACTGCCGAAGGTTTTACCCCAGATTTAATCATTTTAAACAACGATTTAACTGATGGCATTCCTGAAATTTTAAAGAATCTCACAACTCCAATCATACCTTCACCAGAAATGGGTTGGCACCGCCGTACCAAGTCAGATCATTTTACAATTTATAATAAATTAGCTGAAGAATTATCTAACTTAATTGACCTTGATCCTTGGCTTATTTCATCAATGCATCGCTCTTGTCATGAGGTTAATTTTAAAGAACAAATTGGCACGCAAGATTTAGCAAATTATGTTGATGAATTGATCAAAGAAATTGCTAAAAAATATCAACAATACGGCATTGATGAAGCGCCTTATTGCTATATGAAAGCCGATAATGGAACCTATGGAATGGCGGTATTGCCAGTTTTTTCTGGAGCAGATATATTAGAAATTAACAAAAAAGAGCGCAATAAAATGAGCACTTTAAAAGGCTCGGTACAAATCAGCTCAATCATAATTCAGGAAGGCATTAGAACTATTGATACAATTTCTGATAAAATTGCTGAACCAATGATTTATTTGATTGGTGGCAAAATAGTAGGAAATTTATTTCGTGCTAATGAAAATCGCACCAAAGAAACCAGCCTGAATGCAGCTGGCGCAAGCTTTTTTGATCTAACTGATTTAGAAGAAAGTCAAATAAAACTTGGCAGCGATAAAAATAATATTAAACAGATTTACTCTTTAATCGCAAGACTTGCCGCACTTGCTGCTGCACAAGAAAATACTAATTTATAGGGCTCCTTGCCATTCTTGTTTTTTGTCATTCCCGCGAAGGTGGGAATCTATGCAGTGGTTAACAAACTGAATTACCACCTTCGCGAGAATAAAAAATAGGAGCCGTAATGACAAAGAGGAAATAGAAATAACAAAAATAATAAAACTAAATTTTAATTAAAATTCTGTATCGTAAATAATTTATGAAATCTACCAAACCATTAATTGGAATAGTTCCAGACTACAGAGAAGGTTGCCCAACTGGCTATTCAAAAGGCTCTTATTATGCTTTACGCCACAATTATGTTGAGATGATCAATAAATCTGGCGGAGCAGCCCTTGTTCTTACTTACGATTATGATTTAATTGATAGCTATTTAGAATCTCTTGATGGCTTAATGATTGTTGGCGGTTATTTTGATATCAATCCAAAAAGATATGGCGAAACTGAAATTCATCACACAGTTAAATTAAATGATGTGAGAGAAAATTTTGAACAAGCCCTTGGCGCAAAGGCAATAAAAACCAATATTCCGTTGCTTGGAATATGTAATGGAATGCAGCTTATTAATGTTTTACATCGCGGAAAAGTTACTCAACATATTCCTGATGAAAAAGGTTTAATGGATCATGAGCAAAGTCATATTGAGGGATTCGAAGATTACCACACCGGTTATCATGAGGTTAATATTGAAAAAAATAGCAAACTTTTTTCAATTATTGGAGAGGATAAAATTATCACTAATTCTTCCCATCACCAAGCGGCAAAAATTGCTGGAAATGGCTTAAGAATTTCTGCCTACGCTTCTGACGGCGTTATTGAGGGCTTAGAAAAAATTGACCATCCATTTTGTATTGGAGTACAATGGCATCCTGAATTTGAAGTTTCAAATGCCGATAAAAAAATCTTTGGAAGCTTTGTCGAAGCAGCCATAAAATATAAAAACAGTAAATAACACCCCCAAAAAAATAATGTCTGAAAAAAAATTAGGAAAAAAATTATCACCCGAAGCTGAAGCTAAGGGAATTCGAGTTGCAAAATATATTGCTCACGCTGGATATTGCTCAAGACGAGATGCTGAAGCTTTAATTCTGGAAGGTAGAGTTAAAGTAAATGGCGAAACCATCACCACTCCTGCAACCTTAATCACTGACCACTCAGTTAAAATTGACGATAAATTAATTAAAGCTGATAAAGAAATTAGATTGTGGCTTTTTCACAAACCACAAGGAATTATCACCAGCAATAAAGATGAACAAAATCGTAAAACAATTTTTGACTTCATGCCAAAAAGTATGCCTAGAGTTGTCTCAATTGGTCGCTTAGATTTTAACACCGAAGGTCTTTTGCTTCTTACAACCAACGGCGATTTCGCCCGCCACATGGAATTACCAAAAAATAAATGGGCTCGTAAATATCGCGCTCGTGTTTTTGGAAAAGTTGATATGGAAAGATTAAAAAAATTAGAGAAGGGAATTAAAATTGATGGGGTTAGATATGGCTCAATTAAAGTCGATTTAGATGTAGAAAAAGATTCAAATTCTTGGTTAACAATTACCATTGAAGAAGGTAAAAATCGCGAAATAAGAAAGGTAATGGAGCACTTTGGACTTAAAGTAAACCGCCTAATTAGAACATCTTTTGGACCTTTTACTTTGGGGCAATTAAAAGTTGGCGAATTGCATGAAATCCCTCGCACAGTTCTTAAGGAACATTTCGGGGATGACTTTAGGTTTTAGAATATTTTTACATAATTATGAGAATTCTATTCGTATGCACTGGCAATATACTCCGCTCACCTACAGCACAAGCCATAGCAAGACATCAAGCTAAAATCTACGATCCAGAAAATAGGCTAATTTTTAACTCAGCTGGAACTAAAGTTTTTTATCACAAAGAAGAGCCAGATCCAAGGGCGGTTAAATTAGCGACTTCAAAGGGCGTTGTATTTAACAATATCTTCGCTCGCCAAATAGAGATTAAAGATTTTGAAAATAATGACCTAATTTTAGCCATGACGAAAGATCATGTGGAGCATTTAAAAAACATGTCAGACCCCAATCACCATCCAAAAATTAGATTATTATTAGAATTTTGTAAGGTAGAAAATTCTTGGCACGATGAAGTAATTGATCCTTATTATGGGAAGTCTCAAGACATTTCTGAGGTTTATCATATTATTGAATTAGCGATAAATAATTTATTCAAAATAATAAGTCCAAAGAAGTGGTAACTAACGCACAATTGTCATCCTAAGCGCAGAGAGAAGATCTCTTTAGAAAAGTCATCTATCTCAAGAGATCCTTCGCCATAATCAGGATAACAGTTTTATTACATTTCAAATTAAAATGAAAATTCTCTTCATCTGCACCGGCAATATCTGTCGCTCTCCGACAGCACAAGCCATTGCAAGACATCAAACAAAAATTCAAAAACTAGAAAATAAATTTATTTTTGATTCAGCGGGAACTAATACTAATTTAACTTCCTAATTGACCACTAATATTATTTAATAAACAATCCTGTCTCAGATTTTTTATTAACTTTATTGGTCTTAATTTATGAACAAAATTATTGAATTAAACGAAACATTAA
>Ga0214919_10004135_pt1 | contig 21368 bp, 18 predicted proteins | sample LL1503_MetaG_FD_177994 | JGI IMG/M metagenome (GOLD analysis project Ga0214919, IMG submission 177994) | Freshwater microbial communities from Lake Lanier, Atlanta, Georgia, United States - LL-1503 | ecosystem: Environmental > Aquatic > Freshwater > Lake | place: USA: Georgia | collected... | reverse complement strand
AATTTATCCTGAATAATTCGTATTTCGCGCAAAATCCGATCGATAAGTATATTGCAATGATCGTCGGGCACAACTGGCGTAGAAATATCTAACGGATGCGGGGGCTTGATTTTATAAAGATAAAATATGTATAATAATCCAATTAGTAACTGTTCGGTGTAATAGTCTTTGCACTTTATAAACAGCGCACTGCTATTCGCAAGAGATGTATTCTTATCTGGATGACACTTCAAAACAATAAGTCTGTAACATTTTTTAATATATTTCTTGACAATTGCATCTTCGTCCGTTTTAGGAACGGCATCAGATGCATTTTCCTCTGATGCAAATGGATCCTGGTCGGCTGGGGGGTTGTCATCAGCAGAAGGTGGAGGAGGCGCCCCCGCGGAGAAGAAATCATCATCATCATCATTCGGCGCATTGCCGCTCATTGGTTGACGTTTCGGGGCTTTATTAATGGGAACTTGTTTGGCTATAAACGAAAAAAAATCGTCTGCGTTCATAAAATCATTGAATTTTTCATCAGGCTTGTATTTATTTCCTTGATAAGAATAATTATCTAATACGGTTTCATAATGATCCATTATTTGAAATATTTTGTAAAATATATTTATTGAATTATTTTCCATATAAGACCTATACCATACTGGCACACATTTTTATACCTTTTTTACATTTCAAACGCAGACTATATTTAAGTATAAAATGTATAAATAATACTATCTATTATAAATTTTATATCCTGTTAACATTTTTTGATAATAAAACCTAACGCTATTTTCTGGCGTTCTTATTCTTTCCCAATGTTCAGGAGATAACCGTTGAACATATAAATATAACTTTTTTTTACCCATATCTCCGCACCATATATCTAAATCTCGTTTGCTTCGTAAATTTTCAATTCCCACGATAAACTGAATTGCTGATTGTATATTATCCATTTTAATTAGTTCTCCTTTTGCTTTGGTTTGATGCTATAAATGTATGCCTATAACTAAAATCAATTTTTTAAATTCTGTTTAACAAACGCGTTACGATTTTCAACAATTAAAAATAATCGGCGTTTGAAATATAAAAAGGGCGTAAAATTAGATAAATTTGACTCGCAACTTGGATTTCTAATTATAGGTATAAACTGACTATAACCGTAAATAATGTTCTTGCTGTTGTAGCGTTCGGATAAATCCTCTATTTATGCATGTATCAAGACGTTTTGCTTTCAATATGGCATGTGCTTCTTGAAATGTTTTGTTATGTTTTTTCATAATGTAATATAAAACAACCGCACACGACCGTGACCTTCCAGCTAAACAATGAACCAATGTTTTTTTGCCACTTTCTAATAATGCAAATGCTCGCTCGGCGTACGGCAGCACATCAACATAATCCATATCGTCAAAAAATATGTGAATAGAATTGATATGATTCATTGACGACGGCGGTTTGACCAAACTGATAATTTGGTCCAGTCCTACAATAAAATTATGGTCACCAAATGAAAAAATATTACCTACATATACGTTATCAATAATGTGATTATAATTATCCCCAAAATTATCCATTTTAATAATATATATTATAACAAATCTATATATTATTTGCAATCTAATCCCAATTATCGGGACGTTGTTTCTTTCCACCGTCGTATGATACTGCAAAGTTCTCCGTAATCATCCATTGATTTACGTGCACATCGCCGACGTAGACATCGGCTAATATGCGTCCGTATTTTTCATTGGCAACATTGCGCAATTCCACAATTTTTCCATACAACAGTTCGTGCAATGCGGCTCTCGCATGCTTTGCCAAATCCCGTTCGGCAACACTTTTACCTTTTACTTCGGGCGTATCTATACCATTTAATCTAACTGAAAATCGGTAAATCGGTCCTTCCGTGTTTGGCAATTTCGCAGCAATTGTAATCGTATCGCCGTCATAAATTTTTACCACCTTTCCATACTTGATGGGAAATGTAAAAACCGTTGTATCTTTATATTCGATTCCATTCAAATATTCCAAATCCATATTGTGATATAATGTATTGGTGGAAATATTTCTTGGCGCATTATGCGTATATGAACAACATTGTAACGCTCCCATTTTGATATACATGTTTGAACTGTATATCAACAATCAATTTTGCAATGCATTTGACAACTTACACATTCACAACTATTTTTTTAGTCTTTGATTGACCGTGCTTATATTTCTTTACCGATTTATTGGCTAAAATAAAGGCGGGCTTTCTATGATTGCAACCTTCTTCTAAAATAGCATAATCAACTGCCGCAGATTTACCACCAGTAATTGAACTCGCCAATCGGGCTAGTCCCCACGAATGTGCAGTTTGGTTTGGTCTAGATCCAGACGAAAAATACGCACCCATACCCTTTTCAACAATTCGGTTTAATGCATTCACTGAACAACCTGTTTTACGAGATAGATTTTTACTCGGCATTACATTTTCTACATCATACATTTTGCGAGCAGTTGCAACGTGATTTGAAGGTTTGCTCTTAAACGATGGCAATTTCGATCGCGTGTAATATTTACCAGTTTTATACATTATTTTTGATTTATTCAACATGTTAGATTGTTTTTCCTTATCTTTCCGTGTTAACCGAAACGGCAAATACCGAATCGGAATTTTTATTTTCTTCATTCTTAAATTATGCATAGACAAATTTACATAACACATAAAAAATATATTTTCTATGTTATCAAATCAATCAATTTGCCAATCTAAAACATACCACGCACCTTTTTAAACATTTCGTGCAATTCAATGCAACTCAATCTTAAATAATCGGATACGTGTTGCGTGCTGGACGGCATTGCAAACGCAATTCGCAACGTGCTATCATCATTGTGTGGATGGAATTTCTTAAATCCACAAAAGGCAAGGGATTTATCTCCCAAATAATATTTAGTATATAACACATATTCCAACGACTTGCCAATCGTATAATCTTCGTTTTCTAATACAATGTCAAAGCAATTTTCCATAGCAGTTTCGCTGTTTATAATCGGAATGGTCTTTGCATCAATCGTATTCACGATTTCCGCCAATTTATTCTGCAAAACCGCACACGCCTTCTTTACAATGTCCTGGTTTTCATATACACCAAGAGTTTGAAGTACAAAATCAAAGCTGTCCTCTACGTAGTGACGCTGTGCATCCAATATCATAAAGTTCTTCTTTTGAAAGGCAATCTCATCAGCAGTCAATTGTTCCGAACGCAATTTGTTTTCCCGTTCTTCCCATACGCTTTTCGCACGAACTACGTCAGGAGTATTTCCATACGAACACTTGGAGACCACATTAAACATGCCATTCTCCTTCGCAGTATGTATAGAGAACTCGGCGTGCAATTTAATTCGTTCGCCAGGAATGCTTGCACCAATCTTTGGTCTAATCCTAGCGAAATCAATGAACATATTTGTTTTTGGGCAAGGTGGGAATAGTTTGCGCGTTTCTTCTTCGGTTATGTAATTTCCATTTGCTTTATTTTTTACTTTGAAGTGTTCGGTAGTAACAATAATCATTGCATCTGTTTCGTTTTGAATATCTAGTTCTAAAACATAATTGCCCGGCAAAGTGTCTAGTTCCGCGCTATGGATGGGAATGCAACTCAGACGCTGTTTGAGGATTTCGTTATGCAAACGGGTAGTGTTAATCGGTATGCTACATTGTCCGTCAACGCTAGTATCGGTATAACACACGACGGTGGGAATATCAGACAATATGGTTCTGCGGATTGCATTGGCTAAACTTACATTAATTCCGCTTAATGTAAACTTATAGACGTCGCCATCCTCCGATATGTTAGATAATGTTGGGTTCATTGGTATAAAATATAGACCTATAATTTTATATCATTCTATTCAACTATATCAAATTCAATTTTCTAGAAACGCATCATCTTCTAAAATGTATCTATTAATAAATTCGGTTCGTTCGGCCGTGGTTAATAGCCCCCAAATAATCCTAGACCGTCGTGCGTATGCGCGAGGACCCACGCCAAACCGATTGTGCAATTCCAATGTTTGAATGTATGCGTCCGTTTTGTTCTTCAATGCAGCGTGTCTTCGTAGTATTTTGATATATTTTGGAGAAATATCATCGACGTATGCCGCGCCAGTACCATTGCAATATTGGGCTAAATCCGTAAAGAGAATGCTGCTATTATACATTGTATAATAAATGTTCTCTACCAGCGAGTAATCAACGCGAAAACTCCGAATATCCATTAGCAGTTGTTTTGGCTGCAACTCGTATGTATATGGTATTATACAACGATGTACTACGTAGTACGGCAAATATCGCATAACATTATTTTCCATTACACAATATGATATATTATTACTATCATATTGTTTTGCGAATGTATTAGAATATTCCCAGCATCATCATAGCGAGTACCAAAAATAACATAATAAATGGCAGCAACACCAATAACCAAGCAAACGCAGTAGCGCCGCCGCGGCAAATAATGTTCAGCAACCAAGTCCAGAACAACACGTATATCAACTTAATGGCAAAAATCATACTAGTGTTGGACACGTCGCAGCTATAAGATCCTAAACAGTATATTGTTGTATTGCCAATATTTTGCATAAACATTACCACCAATGCAATGCTAGAAATAACCAAGTACACATATGCGGGGGTGCATAAATTTCTTAATCCTACAAAAGACATAATATAATAGTCTATACAATTATATTATATTATATTTTACGCTTAGACAAGTGGAGGAGAATGCATATTGGGCGCATTTGCAATCGGTTGCACATTAATTGCAGATTCCGCGGAGAAGAATGAGCCCAACTGGGTTAACGCACTGCCGCCAGACATTTTGCGATGCTTCTTGCCATTGTGTCCGCGTTTTGTTTTTCTTCCTCCACCAAGTATTCTAGATGATAGATTCGCATCTAGCAAACGATTGTCATTAGAAACTGGGTAATAAGCTTCTTTCGGCACACCTGCTAAAACATCCCCCCCAGACATCTTGATGGCGCCACATCCGCCGCCGCCATTCATTAATGGGGCGGGGGCAGCATTATTGCACCCACATCCACCACGCATTCTTCGTTTCGTGCTTTTATTGCGACGTCGCTTAATCGTTTTTTGCGACTTGCGGCTTTTAATAATTTTCGGCATTCTCGTGTATATATTTAACGCATAAAAAAACGAACCAAAATTATATAATATAAATGCATTGCAACCTTTTTATTCAATATCAACGTGAGTAAGCATATGGCGACGACAGCATACATTATGCAGCCCTAAATTATCAAGCACTTCTCCCTCGGGCGTTTTCTCCACATTTGTTTTAGTTAAATACACCACCTTATCTACGGACATTCCCTTGCTAGACTTAATGCGCCTAACCTCCATTTGAAAATATCTATATTTATCTGCTAATACTCCCCCGCAAGTAAAACACTTAATCGGGATAATCATTGTAACTTATTTAGTCTATATAAAACTACTATTTATTTTATCAGAACATACGAACGAGATAATTCAATTTTTTATTACAATGAATCTAGGGATAAAATGTGCATAATATATAAAAGCATGAAGGCGTTTACGTGGATACTCGTTGGAATATCTATAATTTTCTTATTATGCATACCGTGCTTGAGCCAACCAACATTTGAAAATATGGACAATGCTGATGCAGTAAAAATTGCAAATGAATATGTTGCAAACTTGACTAAGCAGCGCGACAGTGCATTGAAAAATGCTGCCGACGCACAAGTTAAAGTGGATGAGGCGAAAGTTCGGCTAGCCGATGCACAAAAAGTGCTGGACGCTACTAAAAAACCAAAAGACCGACAACCGAAGATTGACTTGGTGCAATCTATTACTGCTGAACTTGCTAAATATGAAAAATCGGTTGTAACTTATAAAAACGACGCAGACAAGTTTAGTTCACTCATGATTGAAAGTCAGACCGCTGCGGACAATTTAAAAAAACAAGGAGCTGCTGCTCCTCCCGCAGACCAAACTCCCCCTGCCGCATCAGCAGCAGGTGTAGCATTTGTTGCTGGACCTGACGGCAAAATGGTTGAATTAAAACCTACTGGCGATTTGAAGGCTGGACCAACGTACTATGAACCAGGTACTTACAAATTCGGCTCTTCCACATATGTTCCTAGCTATGAAGACAGCGTGTATTTGAGCAAAACCACTGGTCAATCAAGCACATCGAGCTACTTAGACCCAGCGACAATGATGGGCGGCGCTTGTTCTTATTACAAAGACCAGCCTGAGAAACTAGAAGAGATGTGTTTAGCAGTTGATAAGAATAATTGCGGCGCAATGTCGTGCTGTGTTTTATTGGGTGGGTCAAAATGCGTCAGCGGAGATGTAGGCGGACCCCGAAATAAACTCAATTACGGCGATATAACTTTGCGCGATAAGGACTATTATTACCATGATGGCAAATGCTATGGCAATTGCAAACCATAATAATGCGACAATTGTTTACTATGACCTGATAGTAAACAACTTTAAATAAAAAATCGCCCGTTACAACAATTTGTACCCAACGGTCGTTTTCGTTTTTTTCGGAGCCTTCGTAGCAGCCTTATCATTATTCGGCGAATGAATCTTGTCGTGACATTTCTCGCAAACCGTCAGCAAATTAGCTGGATGATTTTTGTGAATGCCGCCGATAAATCCGTTTTTGTCGGCATCTTTTTGCTGTTGCAAATGGTGCGTTTCCTCGCCAATATGATTGTTGCACATTTCACATTTGCCACGCACCTTGCGACGATTATATACAGACGGTTCGTTCGATAACTCGCCGCGATTTTCAGGATAATATTTATTCCGAATAGCATAAGCGGTTTCCAAGAACTCTTGACCAAGATGCAGCGATTTGCAAACCTCCAAACCATATATGCGAGGTCCAGAACCGTTTTTCAACAAACGGTTATAAACCAAACAATCTAATTCTCGGTTGTATGTAACTTCCATATGTTTTAATCCCAACTTGGGCATTTCAGTCACTTCGCTGTACTCTGTCACCTCGTGAAAGTGGGTAGCAAAGATGTAAGAGCATTTCTTCTTGTTTAATTCCATTAATCCAGCTACAAAGATGCTTAGTGCGGACTCCATTTCGGTACCTGAACATAGTTCGTCTCCCAATACCAAACTATTCTCGTCCGACATTTTTAATATGATACGCAATTCAGACATTTCAACCGCGAACGTGGACAAACCTTTGAATATATTGTCATTCCCGAGAATGCGCGAGAAAATCGCAGTGTAGGGTTTATATACAAATTGCGAACACGGCACATATAGACCAGACTGAGCCATAATAACCGAAATGCCCAATGCGCGTATAAAACTTGTCTTGCCGACAGCATTTGTTCCATATAGCAAAAATCCGTTAATATCATCGTCCATACCAATGGAAACGTCATTCGCCACATACAATTCGTTCTGTTGAATATGCTCAATTAAACAATGGCGCAACCCATTCGCTGATACATATGATTTACTTGCATAACTATCTATTGTTGGAATACAGTAATTGTGCTGTTTGGCAATATGTGCTTTGCAAATAATAACATCAAGTTTCGCAACATACTTTGAAACGTGTTCTAGTTCAATAAACAACTCCGACACGAACTTGGCAATAATATCCAAATAAACCTTCGCAATCGCGCCGTTTAGCTCGTCTTTGCTATTTAGAATATCACGCGAAAGATTTATAAGACGATCTGACTCAATAGTAGTGATAGAACTAGACGTCTTTACAAACCTAATGTCTGATATACTAACCGTGGGAAGACTGTTTTCTTGTTTCGTCATATACATTTTCAGAGATGTCGCTCTTTTTGTAGTTATTTGTAACGATACGCCCGATTTTTCGGTCTCATGAACCTTAACATATTCGGTGTCACTGGATTTTTCGTTTTTTTGCATTAAACCATTCATATATTCACGTATCTCTTCAAACTCTGCAATAGACGATTTATGCTTACACAAAATGGCATCAATATCCGATGAAATTCCAGGCGCAATGATGTTATTTGGAAATACAGTCATAGACGTCGTGGTCGCGCAAATATCTAATATTAGATTTCTGCGAAGAAAATCGGTTATCTTCGTGCATATCTCATTCACATATGCAAAGCTTTGCCCAACGTCTTGTTTTTCAAAGAAATCCGAGCACAAATATTGACATATTTCTGGATTTTCATATAAACACATATTTAGCTGCTGAATGATATTCACGCTATCATGTAAATGATACAGACTGCTTGGATATATTTTATTAGAAACCAATTGGCGACATAGTTTTTCGGTATCACGCACTTTGCCCAATAACTTTCGAAATGCATCAATGTAGTGGCTTTGCTCATCTACCAAGAACATTGCCGTCATAATATATTCGGAATTTAACCACTCCTCGTTAAATGTGGGGTTTGTTAGTTGATACTGGAACTTACGTCTACCCATCGGCGTGCAACACTTATTTAATAGTGACATAACAGAAGAAACGTTTCCATATTGTTTGCTGCTGGTAATCGCGTCGTCGATGATATTCAATTGACTAAGTGTGTGGTTTGCCAAAATCATACGAGTTGATGTATTATCAAAATCTGGTATAGAAATGCGTTTTACTAGATTTGGGTTATGTTCTTGAATAAAATTCAACAAATAACAGAATGACTGTGTCGCAATGGTATCGCGTTGAAATTCCGTGCAAATATTATAAGTTTCTTCCGTATAAAAAGCGGAAATAAGTTGTTTTATATATGTTTGTTCAGAACATCGTTTCAGTTTCTTTGCCTGCGCCTTGTCATCGGTTTTCTTTGTGCATATTTGATGAACTGCTCCCGTTTTTATGCCAGAATATTGCAGTATCCGATGCAAGTCGTCTCCCTCAAATGGAGATATTAGAATAAGTTCGCTCGGCGAATAGACGGATAAATAACGATCTAATTCATCAAACGTTGTTGTATTCATAAAAAACGGAGCTTCGTATTGAAATATGGACGATTTCCCTGTAAATATATTCACTACGGAGACCCCATATACAATACTTTCGCGCGTATTTGACTGCATAACTGGCGAAGTCTTACCGAATGGTTTATGCAATTCCATCCAAATACACATAATATTGTTAGTCATAGTAGACTGTGCATCGGTTTCGCACGAAATGATGGTTCCAGGCGAGTATACTTGGTCAAATGCGCGTTTCACTGTCTTGCCGACCTTCTCTTGTATAAATACAGGAAGAGTATATCCAAATTCAACTAATTTCGCTACGTATTTGTCAATTGTGTAATCGCGAAACCCCGCCATTAATATTTGGGAATTGTCGTAACTGGATTTCTTTTCAGAAACATTTAATTGACAAATCTCCGACAGCTCCATAATGGAACTGCCGTATACATCGCCCGTTGTCGGGCGTTTTAGTCCATATACTTCAAAGAATGCGCCGACTTGCATAAGCAATATTGTCTTTGCTCCATATTTTGTCTTATATTCTTGCGTTAATCTAAAATATTCTTCATATATGCCTTGTTCCACTGGCTGCACTGTTGTCATTGTTGTACTACCTTATCTCGATGCGTTATTTCTATATCCGTTCCAGATAATATTTATGCAGCGGGGGATAACGACTGTGCGATCTCATTGAGAGCATAAATAACTAGCCGAGAATTTCGCCCAGTTTGTAATGCATATCTGACATAATACATACGATTTAATAAGTATATTTTATTGTTAATTGCCCTGTCATCAATCATCTTCAAATTTGATATAATTTCATCAACTGTATATATCAAGGTTCTCATTGGACGTTTTATATTTATCATATTGATTAGCGTATAAATCAGATTCACAATTCGTTTTATATTTTCGGTTGCGTCATATGGTGGAATAGGAACAGGAACTGGGGTCGGTGTGGGAGTTGGAATTGGAATAGGAACAGGAACAGGAACAGGAACAGGAACAGGGGTCGGTGTGGGAATTGGAACAGGAACAGGGGTCGGCGTCGGAATCGGCGTAGGATAGGGGATCGGCGTAGGCTGCGGAATAATGCCATTCGGTGGACTTACGTTCTGTTGGAATTGTCCAATGATATTGCCTGGCGGCGCAGTATTCATCGTTATATCCACAACCTTCGTATCATTGTTGAATGAATATCCCATACCAAAGGAGGTAGTTGACTTCCAAACCAAGCATGTAAAGTGTCCCGTACTGGGCGAATAACCAGGATAATTAAAATTGTATAACTTAATTTCATCATACCATAGGTCAATGCTTTTCTTGATAAGCGTCATCATTTCGTTTGGGTAACCCTGAAAATATGCAAGGTTCTCCCCATAACCTTCTTTATTGCTATGTTGAAACAGATTATGTGTGACTAGGTATAAAGAATATTCTTGTGCAAACGCCGATATGGTGTCGTCCCATAAAAGCGGCGGCGAATTGTGCTTTGCCCGATAAGCATTTACATAATTGGTTAGTTCGATTTTTTGTGCGTATGTGAATACTGCTTGGTCTACTGACATACCAGATATAATAATCGTTACATTATTATATCCTAAATAATTTTAATTGTGTTTTGACACCAGTCGTGCAGTTGCTTTTGTAAATACATTATTAAATCAGCATTTCAGTAGTGTAACTTACAACGTATAAATTGCAAAATTGAACTTTTCCCGTTAGAATTAACCAATGCAAATAATCACAATGCAAAACGTTTTAGTTATGTGTCAAGTTAATCACCCAGTAGTAAATGGACTGCTGATACAAAAGGCGGCGGCAATATTGAGCACAGACCCACAAAATATCTCACTTTCATATTTATCGGAGGTGAACAATCAGTCCGCAAGAAATGAAGACGGCGAATACTTTCCAGTGGATTTTAGCATGACTTTCTGCGACAATGACACTACCCGCAGTTTCGTGCAATACCACTTGTCTTGGTACTCTCTTGTCATATTAAATACAAGCCCTGCGCCATATGGGCCGAACCTATTTAACTCAAATGTTCTGCAATATCTTACGCAGATTTTGACGCCTGGCGGATTTCTAGCATTTACATATGTCCAAACCTGCGGACAAGAAACTGCACAAGGATTATCCAAGGCAAGCGATCTTATCGGACTAAGATGGAACACTAATATAAAATATGATTATTTTCAGCGAACACAAGAAAATAACAATTTGCTATGGCGTAGCGTGCTCTTGACCACATAAAATTGATTGATAACTTAATTTGTTCTATCCAAGTAAATATAATAATGCTATATGTAAATGGCACCAACAAATGACGAGGATTACGGACAGTTCATATACCTAGATATAGAAGATTACATCGATGAATATGATGGCAATAATCGTGCGATATACTGCAAAATAGGTAAAAAAAATTACAAGCATTCTAGATATGTGGATAATTCAAGATGTCTGGAAGATTACGACAATAAATATTGGCTAGACAATGTCAAAATAAACGCCATTGGACTACTTGTAGTAGGCATCACCATATATATGATACTCTAATGCGCTAATGTCTTAGTGTTCCTTGTCTCCGTTTACAAAATTATACAATAAATTATCTGCATTGTGGTTTTGAACGTCCCCGCATATAAGCATTGTGCTCTCATACATCTTACGCAACACATCGTTGGGAGTAGTGCATCCAACTCGTATTAACCCACGTTGTATGAGATGTTTTTTTACGTCTTGAATAGATGTCTGTTTCAATAATTGTGTTTTAGTCGTAGTATTATTCCGTATTGTTTTATTTGAAACCAATACGGCAATTCTAGGTAACACCTTTGATCGTCCAATCTTATATGTTCGGCGCACAGTTTTTCGCTGCATCATACGTTTTGGGCGATATTTATTCTTTATGTTATTGAGTATGGCGTCTGACTGTTTTAACTCTGACATTCGTTTTAACCCATCCGCTATTTTCGCATCAATTATACTAGCATTTGACCGAATGTCGGCTTGGGGTGCAGGCGGAATGCCAATTATTCCGTTTTGCGGGGCACTATTTGCCAACATAGAGGATATGGCTGGCGTAGTTAATCCTATATTAGATATTATATTGGGTTGAGGTTGACCGTAGTTCATAGACGAAATCGGATTACCAATATGAATGATTGGTTGATTCTTTGCCGTTCTCATAAATGTCTTATATGTCGGCAATTGACCATTCTTCATACAGCCATATTTAGGGGGCGCAATATGGGCAACATTGCTGTTTGTTGCTGCTGGCGAATACATATTACTTGTTGCAGGCGCTTGAATTGTATGCATAGACGGATGATGTTTAATGGTAGCATTGTGTCCATTATGTGATTTCTCCTGTTTTTCCTTCAAATTGTTCAAATATTCCTTTGCTTTTTCTAGCTCGGTATTCATTTCTGTTATCTCTGGCACTTTCGCCTCAGCTGCGGCACTGGCAATGCTAATTTTATCTTTACTGGTACCAAACAATTTGTTATATCGATCTTCTTGTTGTTGTCGTATCATTTTCAACAACGTCCGTTTTTTTAACGTATCTACTTTTGGTTTACTCGTGGGAGCTTTTATTTTTATGCCAGGCGCATTTTGAGTTTTATCGGCAGGTTTCTTTTTACGGGTTGCATTAAAATTAAAATCCGAAACATTTATTTTAATTTGTTTGTGTTCACTCATTTGATATATTAGAGAAAGGAAAAAAAACAGGTAATGTAACCAATACACTAAAATGCCTACACATACAACCCAAAACTAACGGTCTCCTCTTGTTTCTTATTTGCGACAAACTGTTTATATCCCGCGTTTAAATCATTCATATTAATGCACTTTTTCGTTGCCGTTACATTTCCATATATTCGCCGTCCGTGCGCAATCTTGATATATGTAATCATTGCTTCTATGTCACGTCCATAACTACTAAAACTCTTCTTCTTATCATTAAACCATTTTTCTGTCAAAGCCACGTCCTCGTCCAATGTCCATTCTTGATCTGCCACCATTTTGTGCATTATTTTTACAAGTTCTTGCATCGTATATGGCTGCATTGTAAATCTCCATATAAATCGCGATGATAAACCTGGATTTGCAGGAAAAAATGCATCGTTCAGTTCTTTCTCATATCCAGCAATGATAACCATCAAATCATCCTTGTGTTCGCTAAGCGCTTCACATAAAATATCAATACATTCTTTCGAAAAACTATCACTTTTGTCAGATGATGCCAATGAATACGCTTCGTCTATGAATAACACTCCACCCAAACAGTCAGTAATAACTTGTTTTGTCTTAATCGCGGTTTGTCCAAGATACCCCGCAATTAAATCGTTGCGGGTCACCTTCTTAAATGTATTCTTCTTTAAAATACCGACCTTTGAATACATTCTTCCGATTATCCTTGCGACTTCGGTTTTTCCTGTTCCAGGCGGACCACATATAACCGTATGTTTGAAATCGCTTACGTTTTTTCCGACGTGCAATTTTTGTATAAAATACAATAATTGATTCACGATTGACTGTTTCAGTGTATCCATGCCAATCATGTCATTCAATTGACCTAGTTCGAGTTTAATTTTATGCAACGTCTCCAAATCAATGTTGTACTGCGTATTTGAACAATATGGATGCTTGTCTGTTATTTCAAGCAAATCGCTAATAGAATTCACCGAAATGTCTATGTGACACGTTGATGTAATTGTTGGCGAAGGACTCGCGCATAATGGTTCTGGTACAGACGCTTCAAATAATGTCGGATTCAGCTTTATTTCCGACTGCGCTTTCCACAATGAATATTGCGAGGGTGGCGGAGATAACAAGTCAACTGGTTGAAAATACAAATGCCATAGATGATAATCCAAATCTGGAAGACAAAAAGGGTCTTGTCCATATTGAAATACTGGCGGCGGATATGGAATATGACTTGTGATTAATGGCGGCAATGCTGTTGGTAGATGTGTTTTATTTGGTGACGCAACTGCACGCTCGTCCAATAGTTTCACTAACTTTTTATATTTTGACATGGGATAACTACTACATCGGCTAATTTTTATACCGTTTTTTAATTGAACATAATGCCAATCATTCTCAAAAAATTGAAAATGTCAGAATGTCAGAATAGTAATACAAATAGATTGTTAAAATGAGTTATGAAATGAAATCAGCAAACGTAGGCGGACTGTACGGAGACATGAGTGACGATGGTATGGAGAAATTCGCAAAGTCTGTGGGCAAACTCAATCCGACTTATTCGGACAATGAGATTGCACAAGAAATTGAGAAAATTATTCAGATGGAGAAGACAGTGCAATCGTGCATTGACGAGAACATCTCCAAATTGACCGCAGAAGAAACAAAATTGCTAGACCACTTGGGTAACTACACCGAAGAACCGTTTGACATCATAGAAACATACTTTGATGGAAAGCATCTTGACCGTTTGGTTCGTCATCAGATTGAATCTTACAACCACTTCGTCAATTACCAAATTCAGCGAACTATACAAATGTTCAATCCTGTTACGATTCACTCGGAAAACGATTATGTGGCGGAAAAGGACAAGTATTTCTTAGAAATATTCATATCATTTGTAAACTTCAAGTTGTATCCTCCCCAAATTCACGAAAATAATGGGGCAACAAAGACTATGCTTCCACAAGAAGCAAAGACGCGTAACTTTACATATGCGTCAACGATGACCGTAGATATCAATATACAATACGTCATTCGCACAACCGATTGCATGGATACACCACGCATTATTGAGAAGACATTGCCCAAAATCAATATTGGCAAATTGCCGATTATGTTAAAGTCCTCGGTATGCGTATTGACCCAGAATCCGCATCTCAGTCACGAATATACTGGCGAATGTTCAATGGATTGCGGCGGATACTTTATTATCAAGGGCTCCGAGAAAACAGTTCTTGGTCAAGAACGCGCGGCGGAAAACCGCATTTACTGCTTTGATGGCAAAAATACTACCAAATGGTCTTGGTATGCAGAAATCAAATCGGTGCCCGACTTCAAGTGCATCTCTCCCAAGCAAATTGAAATGATGCTTTCAAATAAAAATAATGGGTTTGGATATGGTATATATGTAAATGTCCCCCGCATTAAACAGCCGATTGAATTATTCACGCTGTTTCGTGCTCTTGGTGTAATCAGCGATAGGGAAATATGCAGTTACATATTGTTAAATAACGATGCAGGAAATCAAGGCATTCAAACGACACATCTACAAGCGTCCGCGATCGACGGAAATAAATATATGACCCAACAAGATGCATTCAATCACATTGCCACATATGTCGCTTATACTCCCATCAATATGGACAAAGAAACAGGACAACGTAAAAAGCGAGAATTTGCAGCGGATGTGCTAGACCACGACCTATTTCCGCATTGCAAGACATTACAACAAAAATTATACCTCATCGGATACATGGCGCACAAGCTCATTCAGACCAGCTTGGGATACATTCCGCCATCTGACCGTGATTCCTATGTCAACAAACGCATTGAATTAACGGGCACGCTGCTGAACAATCTATTTCGCAACTACTTCAACAAACTGGTTAAGGAAATGCAGAAGCATATTGTGCGTGAAATTAACAGCGGGTCTTGGCGGTCTACCGAAGATTATGCCAACATTATCAACAACATTAATATTTACAAGATAATGAAATCAACGACGATTGAAAATGGACTGAATCGTGCGTTATCTACTGGCGATTTCAGTATCAAACAATCCAACACGAGCAAGGTCGGCGTTGCACAGGTATTGAATCGGCTGACGTATGTGTCCAGTTTAAGCCATCTTCGACGAATCAATACTCCACTGGAGAAAAGCGGCGAATTAATCGCGCCCCGAAAATTACACAATACTACGTGGGGGTTTCTATGTCCCGCGGAAACGCCAGAGGGACAATCAATTGGTGTTGTCAAAAATATTAGTTATATGGGGCACATTACTATTCCGACAAACAGTTCATCGTTGTACGAATACGTCGGCCCACACATTTTAGCAGTAGACGACGCAAAGCCCGACGAATTGTTTGGCAAGGTAAAGGTGTTTATAAATGGATGCTGGGTTGGGGTTGCCAAATCGCCCATCGCATTCTATCAGAATATGGTTGATAAGAAATACCAAGGCATTATCAACATTTACACCTCTATCATATTTAACTACAATGCGTTGGAGATTCGCATTTGCAACGACGGCGGTCGACTTACCCGTCCAGTATTGCGTGTGCGCGATAACAAGGCGCTTATCACATCCGATATTATTAAACAGCTTTCCAACAAGGAACTTACGTGGAATGACTTGCTCACGAATTGCAAGTTGTCTGAATCGGTCATTGAATACATCGACCCCGAGGAACAGAACTATGCGATGATTGCTATGAAATGCAAAAGTTCGTACATTCAAGACATCAAGGCGCATTTTAAATATACACATTGCGAAATTCATCCCAGCACTATATTCGGCGTTCTTGCGTCCTGCGTTCCCTTCCCCGAGCACAATCAGGCGCCTAGAAATACGTATCAATGTGCTATGGGCAAACAGGCGATTGGTGTATATGCAACCAACTATGACCAGCGAATGGACAAGACTGCGTATGTATTGAATTACCCGACACGTCCGCTGGTAGAAACGAGGTTGATGAACTTGATCCATCTAAACAAAATTCCGTCTGGCACACAAATCCACGTCGCAATTATGACCCACACGGGGTATAATCAAGAGGATAGTGTGCTCATCAATAAGGGGTCTATTGACAGAGGGCTGTTTCTCGCGACGATTTACCACACGGAAAAGGACGAAGACAAGAATATTATTCGTGATGAAATTATCAGATGTCGTCCAGACCCGACCAAGACCCGTGGTGTCAAGTTTGGCAACTACAATAAACTAAATGCTGCTGGATTTATTCCCGAGAATGAACTGGTGGAAAATCGCGATGTAATTATTGCCAAGATCGTGCCAATCAAAGAAAACCGAAATGACCCCACGAAGACCATTAAGTATGACGATCAAAGTAAGACATTTCGCACAAATGAAGACACGTACATTGATAAAAATTATACTGGCAGAAACGGCGATGGTTATAATTTCGCCAAGGTTCGCGTGAGAACTCTCCGCAAACCCATATTTGGTGACAAGTTCAGCTCACGCCATGGGCAAAAGGGTACTGTTGGTAATATTATTCCTGAATGCGATATGCCGTTCACCAAGGACGGACATCGTCCAGACATTATTATCAATCCTCACGCTATTCCGTCTCGTATGACAATTGCACAGCTGAAAGAAACGCTGTTGGGAAAGGTGCTCATTGAACTTGGACTGTTTGGTGATGGAACTAGTTTTGGAAATATGGATATTCAAACTATTTCGAAGGAACTGCAAAAGATCGGGTACGAAAGTTACGGCAATGAAATTCTGTACAATGGATTAACGGGCGAACAACTAGAAACCAGTGTATTTATTGGTCCTGTCTTCTATCAGCGGTTAAAGCATATGGTAAGTGACAAGCAACATAGCAGGTCTATTGGTCCGATGGTAAATCTGACCCGACAACCAGCCGAAGGAAGAAGTCGCGATGGCGGTTTCAGAATAGGTGAAATGGAGCGTGATGTTATGATTGCTCACGGAATGACGAGGTTCTGTCGTGAAAGAATGTATGATGTTTCAGATAAATATAGCGTGCACGTATGTAAAACGTGCGGCATGATTGCGTCATACAACGATGGAAATAAAAGTCGGCTGTATGAAAGTGCGGATTTCACTATTCATATTTGCAAGAATTGCGACAATAAGACCGAGTTCGCCAAGGTTGAAATACCCTATGCATATAAACTAATGGCGCAAGAATTGCAAACCATTAATGTAGTGCCCAGACTGATTACGGAATAACATTGCAAACGTTATATATTAATTGGTGAATATTCGATGGGCGGGGCTTATATATTTTTTATTGGTTTGTGTTCAAAATGGGCGGGCATTTGTATGTGTATAGTACAATAAACATTTAGTTACAATAAAATAATGGAACCAGAATTACCTAGTGTAGCAGATAATACAAATATAAACGATGCCAGACAACCTGGCGATTTCAAATCAGTATCCTTCTCCAATTACAAACAAACAGCGGTTCGTAGTAAACTTATTGAAAGCATGATTAACGGGAAAGTCGAGCCAGCTTGCCATTGGTGCTGCGAATTAATATGTGCAGGACATTTTATGGACATATGGGAGATTATACTCCATTTTGTGGGAAAACATATTCATATTGGCAATCCAAAAATCGTGATTTATTTGGAAAAACGGTTTGACTTGTTTCGCAACATAATGGAACAAGGCAACTTTACATACGAAATGCAATTGCGTAATCACCCCACCATACGTGAATTGTTCTCCGAATTAATTTGCACGTTATCTACGTCCAATCGCAAAAATAGTTTTGAAACAATCAAAATAAATCGCGAAGAAGAATTTGATATGACGCAAATGACCGACAGATTGAAGGCTCCGAACATTCATTATGCCGAACGTATTATGAAAGAAGACGATCCGAAAGAACTCTACATCGCAATAAACGAGTTTGCGTATCATTTATCGGCAGATAGTCATAGCATATTCAATGCGTGTTATTGGATTGAATGGATGATAGAATTTGAAGTGATTTGCAAGAAACGAAAACAACAATCCAAGTGCCAAACGCGCACATATGTTCCTGTTGAAAATAAATACAAAAATGATATTATCTGGATTTTGTGGGACGCTATCTTTAATAAATGCGATACATTAAATAATCCGTATATCCATCAGTTGTTAACATCTCTTCGGAATATTTTTTGCATCAAATATTCAGCTGGGACCGCTAAAAAAAGGAGGTACCTTATATATTTTGCAGTAACGTTGGTTATTGACCACGTGCCAACCAATATACCGCTTATGCCAAACAAGCCACTTATTACAACGGCGGTTAGTCAAATCAATTTGATATATAAACAAATTAAGAAGAATGAGCAAAAACCAAGCACGGACTATTTGTTCAAAAACTTGGAAAAAGAAGTTGCTTTTGAAAAATCACTCCGCAAAATGGAATTAGTGAATTCAATTGATATAACACATAAATAATTCTCGCGATATGATATAGAGGTTATGTCCAAACAAACTGGGGGCAAAGTAATTGGACAAGGCACCTATGGGTGTGTGCACAAGCCACAAATGGAATGTAAACGTTCGCAACCAACTGCGGATGCTGTATCTAAATTGATGTCAATGTCAAACGCTACCAGCGAACTGAGCGAGTTTGCCGAGATTGCTAGCGCAGATAGAAAACAAACTATGCATTTAGGAACTCCAACGATTTGCAATATTGCTGATACCGATGCAAATAGACAAGCCGCAAAGGATTGCGAAAATGATAAATTTGATTCTACTACATTAGATAAATATGCATTATTAGTTATGAAAGATGGTGGTCAAAACCTACAACAATTCGCTGATGACGTTTATGCAAATTGGGCTACTACCCCAGCAAACACGAAAAAGATAGAATTATTCTGGTTAGAGGTTTCGCGATTATTTTACGGATTGAAAGTGTTTCACGACCACGGATTAGTTCATCATGACTTGAAGCCGCAAAATGTGGTATACAATCAAACTACAAACCGATTAAACTTTATTGATTTTGGATTTATCACTCGCAAAGTAGACGTTATGAACATGGCAAAATCGTCGCAGTATTGGTCTACCGTACCACACTGGTCATTCCCTTGGGAAAACCCATATTTGAATAAAACCGCATATACAACGCTAGTCGATAAAAATGCCAAAAATAACACTAAATTTTACGCGGATCTGGTAAAAAACATCTGGTCCAGGTATGGTGTATTTTTTGCACACGTTATGCCTGTCGGCACATCTGATAGCTGGACAAAGTCAGCGACTGATATGATTAATTCGTATATTGCTATGATAACTGAATGCGAACATGCCAACTATAATGCATTTCTAGAAAAGTCGGTTGATACCACGGACAGTTACGGCATTGGCATGGCGTTGTTGTATGTATTAAACCGATCTGGCAAATTTATGGATGACGATTTGTTTGTTAAATTGGGGGCGCTATTTATTAATATGATAACTCCTGCTGTAAACGTTCGTCTTGATGTTAATAATTTGGCATTGCAATACGAAACCATTATGCGTGAAAGTGGACTATTGACAAAACACGGCAAACAATATACTAACAATCTTCTTGTTGACGGTGCTCAAATTTCTGCACTAATTTTAAAATTAACTGAAAAGATTGTCCTCACTGATAATTCGCCTACCCAATCACAACTTACGGACGAAGCATTATCATTTTCGCCAATTTGTCCAACTGGAAAGGAGTATAAATCGTCTACGAAACGCTGTGTAAAACAATGCAAACCTGGATATAAACGTAGCGTCAAGTTCCGATGCGTCAAAGATGCTCAGACTGCTGATTATCCACCTTGTCCCGCAGGAAAAGAGCGCAATCCATTTACCAGACGATGTGTTAAACGCTGCAAATCAGGATTTTTACGTGACACAACTTATAAATGTCGCAGGGCGGGCAACCCATTTGACGACTAAATTACAATATGATTTATGCTATTTATGCAAATTATATTGTTTATGCAATTGCAGTCCCCTGTTTAGAATGCACCAAATGCACTGCCTACCAAACTATTCGCCGCCATTGGTCCCGCATTTCCAAAATCATCCCCTCCATTCGGGCGCATCATGTGGTCATAACCGCCCGAATCCTGTCTAGATGTTACTGTGGGTGCTGGTGGGAAAACTCCGCTCTGCACGTGGCTATTGTCTAAATGGTCCGCCTGACTGGGAGAATGCATGGGCTCGCGAGTGACACGAACGCCCTGCTTTACTGCTCCCTTCTTGTCATTGCTAGATGTGCCGTTCCAAAGTTCAACTAAACGGTCAAACATGATGTTCACCTTTAATCCGAGCTTGGTCTGTATGCTGAGTACGATTATCAAGAATGCCAATACAACGTTCGTCGCATTTAAGCTTTCGTATTTAAATCCACTGTATGTGGGGAAATACGTGATTATTCTGTGAATGATTATTACGCCACAGAACATTATCGTCAATTGAATGAATATTTCTGCTAAAAGTTCTAAACTTGACTTTTCAGGGTCCGCCTCGGGAATAAATCGCTGGATTGCCTTATTTAATGCAACCACCGGCACTACACCCATAAATGCATATTGAATTACGTTTAATATTTCCGCCTGTCCTTCTTCGGTGGTTAAGAAAACGTGCGATAAAAATGTCTTCTTTGCGCCGCCCATTCCGGCC
>Ga0214919_10004134_pt1 | contig 21369 bp, 39 predicted proteins | sample LL1503_MetaG_FD_177994 | JGI IMG/M metagenome (GOLD analysis project Ga0214919, IMG submission 177994) | Freshwater microbial communities from Lake Lanier, Atlanta, Georgia, United States - LL-1503 | ecosystem: Environmental > Aquatic > Freshwater > Lake | place: USA: Georgia | collected... | reverse complement strand
CTGAAGATTATCTATAACAAAATAATCATCATAACTTGCAATTCTGGCATAAGCGATGCAACCGGGATGATGTTGAGTTCCGGTATTAGAAAAATATTTCCATGCGTTTTTTCCGAACCCCGGAAATAGCGTTTCTGCTTGCTCCAGCATCGTCTTTCCTGGCATCATTTTGATAACAAAATTGCTTTCTCCGCGGTTTGCTTCGTCATATTCGTATGTAACAGACATTGGCTGGTAATTTTTTAGTAGATCAAGTTTCTTTCCGGAAAAGATATTTTGAGTATTTGTTTTGTCATCAATAGCAAGTGGATACTTCGTATAGAAATTATCTTGTTCCGTAATATAATTTTGCACAGCAGAAATATAGTTAGACAAGTACCATTTGAAATCTTCTGCGCCAACTGGGTTTCCCATAAGCTCCACGTTTGCCGCATTGCCGATTGTGTCAATCATAACTATCGCTTCATCTTCTTTAAAGCCGTTTGCTTTAAACGTATTCAAAACATCTTGATATAACTTGTCAGGCGCTCCGCCTCTTGTCTTTGATTGAAGCGTTTTAAGCCCAGCAATCAATTTTTGAAGTGTTTGTTTGTTGCCTGACAAAAAGAATAATCTATTGCCAGCAAGATTTTCTGGCTCACTAAAATCGCTCGTGTCGATCTTTTCCGATTTATTTTTGTCATAGCAGCTTTCGCAATAGGTTGAACTAGTTCTTTCTTCATACCAGCTATCTTCGTTATGAATCATCACGCCGCAACCATCGCATGTAAAATAATCATCACCGCAAGAATCACAAATCAGCTCTTCGGCAATATAATGCATTTCTGCCTTATATTTGTACTCGCGGCAATCATGGCATTTTTTAACTAAATCATCTGCGCAACTTTCACAAATTGGCAGAAAGTATTCTTCCTTTACCGCCATGTGTTCAGTAGAGCTAAAATCACGTCTTGTCACGATCTTATTGTATGGTTTTAAGATTTCTCTTGCAACAATTTCAAGGTTATCTGCTGCTGTTAAAAAAGTTTGCGTAAGTCTCGGCTTGAATATATTCGAGCAATTATAATTAACAACGGCATTCTTTATAAGGTTTATAAATCTGATCATCGAGGCGCCAATTGATGGTCCAGATAGGGCAAGATCTGAAAGGACAGAATCTATTGCCGCCATCCCATCTAAAGTTTCAAACGCGAAAACAAACCTACTCGTAAATTCTTTTGAGATGGCTGAATTTAGCCCATGAAACAAATGTCCAAATAGGTACCCGGGAACAGTTAGTATATCCGCAGTACAATCGACAGGGTCCGTTTCATAGTTGGCAATCCAGCTTTTTATTTTTGAAGGCATGTCAATAGGGCCATCAGTTTCGACGGTAACCAAAGAATCAGATAAATTGAGTATTGTGCCGCTGCGAAGTGCTACCTCATTGTGATCAAACGTTGGACGAATCACATATTGCTTTTCTATAAATTCAGAGTAAGCCGCCCCGCCGATGGTCTTAAATAGTTTTGCAAGATTAGATATTGCACTAGATATTCTTTCCTTGTCCGCATCTTGGTTTTGTGATACCCATTCTTCTTTTGGTTTCGGATTGATGCGAATATTATAATGTTTCCCGGAAATGTCGTTTGACTTTGCATATAGGTTAGGCTCCACTCCGTTATACTCATCCGGAATTAGAACCATTTCGCCTTGATCAAATGCAATTTTATCATCACAAATAGAGCAAATAGCCGTCTCGTCGTCAACTATATTGACGAGAATATCTTCTTTCTCATCTTCTACTACGCTATGTGGAAATAGCTTCATTTGAGTTTGGGCCGTTTTTAACAGTGTACATAATTTATGATGATTGCATTTTGTCATACCAAATAATTACGTTATTAGCAGATTGCCAGTTGTATATCGCGCCCGAGACTATTCCGGCAATCCGGGGCAAATCGAATGTCGGCCATATTCCGGGCATAAGAAATTTACCTTTTGCGTTGACTGTGTATGTTCCGTGCTTATATTGTCCCTGCGAGGTTCTCAATGTCCTTCTCTCCCTCCCTCTATCAGCAGCGAATCTTTGACTTTGTTAAAAATGGCAAGGGGAATGCCGTGATTGAGGCAGTCGCAGGTAGCGTTTCGCCGTGCTTTTCGTTTCAAGCATATGTTCTGGAACTTCTACTGTTACCGGAAGGTTCGCGGTGATCGTGATTGGATTCGATGGGATTGGCGAATCGGTCGGATTGACTAATGTCAGCCAAATCCGTAATGACCCGAGTCAAGTATAACGACTCAACAATGGCGAATGATATTCTTCCGACAAAGCGTGGAACCGGGGCACGTCAATCAAAATCAATCGGTGCTGGTGCCGGAGCGAATCAAAGAAATCAACCCACAACCGAAGAACAAAGATTGGCGATGAGATCGTCATCCAGACGAAATCATGACACTGGTGATCTTTTGGGTTATGATCATAACTGCGGCATTCACGGAGCGGCAAGAGAAAGGCGAGGAATAAAGCGCGGAACTTCCGCTGCTCGTCGCCGTTGGGAGAAAGAACTGATTGAATCTGAAGTTGACATCATGAATGATGGAGAGGAATAGACTATGCCAAACTCTGACTTTATCTTTTGTGTTCTTGGCGCGAAACAAGCTTTCGGGACAACGGAATACGGCAAGTCCTGTATCTTGGTTGTCAATAAGGAATACTGGGACGTCAAACACTGTCTTAAGGATTCTCATATCTCTCGAGAATTGAGTGACGACATCAGGAAGATGATGGGAGAAGAACAAGAGTCGGTATTCTCCAGTCGGTTTCACTGGCGAACAATCAAGACCAAACTGATAGCCGTCGGATTGATTTATTCTGAAGCACTTCAAGACAAAATGGGCGATGCTTACTTTTACTAGAATAGAGGAATAACATGAAAATCTTTATTGACGATATCCGCGATGCTCCGGATGATTCGTGGATCCTGTTTCGCGACACTCCGACCGCTCTTTCTTTCATCAAAGCAAACATCAAAGAAATCACGGAGATTTCTTTTGATCACGACATGGGTGATGAAATGACGACTCGTTCGATTGCTTTGTGGCTCGAAGAATCGGCTTGGACTTCCGGCAGCCAATATGATTTCGTAACTCGGATTCACTCGGCAAATCCAATCGGCCGGAAATGGTTGAAGGCTGCTCTGGAACATTGCTCGAATTATCAGGAATAATACAATGAATATCACCCAACGGGATTTGCCGGAAGGCCAGAGGATTATCTTTCTGATTCAAATCAGGAACGAATACAATACGTCGCTTTTATTCGATGCTTTCTCGGATTGCTGTTTCACTTTCACAATCGACAACGGATAACCAAATGTCAAACAAAATCAAGCCAGGCGATATCGTAACAATCAAGAAAGGCGCCACCGTCATTAATTCGAGAGGTGTCGAGGTTGATCATAATCCAGAGTTGGACGGTTATGATGTTAACGATACAACAATTCATACCATGCCGCTAAAGGCTCTAATCTGCGAATATCTCGAGTATTATCCGGAATATTATAAGATCGCAATTGATAGGATGATCTCGGAAATTCCAATGACATTCATTTTTATGAAGTACCCCAAGAAATCTAATTTTCATGCCCCATCTTATCTTTACCCAATACTCAAGGCAACAGATGGATCACTTGATATTGTGGCACTTGGTGTTGCAATTGGCAAGCAGCCTATGCTGTTCTTGCGGAATTGCGGAAAGTATTATCCAGAATTCTTCAAGGAGAATGAAGAAAAAGCTGTTGCTCATCTGGCGCTTAAGGATAGCGTCATCTTTTTGTGTAACTACTATGAATCGCATCCTCAGTTTGTCGAAGCAGCCATTGCTAATGCCGCCGAAAAGGAACCATTTGGTTTGGCATTGTGCGCTGATATATTTTATAATAAGTATCCGGCAGAAGTGATGAAGGCAATCAAAACAATCGCAACAAACAATTACAAACTTTACATTAATAAGTTTTCATCACGGTATCCGCAATTCATCTCAAACTAGGATAATCCAAAATGTCAACGGTGGTGATCGAGGGAGGGATCAATGATTAAAGATCCGGTATGTTTCGTCCCGGGATCGAACCATCTGGAACTTCCAGAGTGGACGAAGGGAAAGACTTTATTCTTCATAACGAAATGGCCCAAATGCGAGGAATTGGGCTTGATGAGGGTTGATACGATAAACAGGATTAGAATATTCTTTTCTCTCGGCAAGGGCGATAATATGTGCTATATCGGAAGGTATGCTTCAAACAAGTCTGATTGCTTGAGCTTTATAGCTGAGAAATATCCGGACCATTTTATGTGGCTTCTCTTTCATCCAGAATGGCTTTAACTCTTTCACCATCGACAACAAGGAATAATCAAATGTCAACCACCGTTCTGCCTCACCAATTTCTCGGCTGGATTCATCGCGAGGGCTGTGTTTCAAATAAGGCTTTCAATACCTATGGCGAGGCTCGTCGTCTTGGGGAAGGAGACAAGACGATTATCAGAATCACCAAGAATGATTCCGGAGGTAACGAAATGACAATCTGGAAGCGGGAAGATCAATTGAAGCCGGAAGATTTCTGTTCCAAGGTTATTCCGTTTCCGCCAAAGACTCCTGAAGAGCAAATCGGGTGGCTTAAGGCGGAGGTAATGCTCCAAACTGGTTGCTCTGAATCTGATTTGGATAATGCTATGTCGCAGCATGGTCACGTTTCAGTTCCGAATCAGTTTCAAAAGAAGATTCTTGCTTTGGAAGATGAAGTATCTTCTCTTATGAGTGAGGTAAATGATCTTTGTGATGGCGGAGAGGAAAGGTACATTCTATGACCCTAACCGAAATGCTGGCCCAAAAGAAAAGGCTAATAGAAGAAAACTATAAGGCCGGGGTTGATCTTGAATCGATCTTTGTCGAAGAAAGGGTCCGCCATGATAAAGAAATGGCGAGGCTTACCAAGATTGCCGGACCTCTTTTTGGGGCACAAGAAAAGGCGAAATTGAATCTAGAGGAGTTTAACGAAATCCTATTCGGAGAGATGGTAATTGATACCTCGCATCCAGAATGGCGGATGACCGTTTATCGCGCTGGTTCTGGTCGCGAGTGGTATTCTTCGCTTGGTTGGTATCGGGTTATGTCTAATGGTAATGATTGCTGGTGGACACTCGATATTCGTTTTTCTAAGACCGACAAAAACTATAAAGAGAGCCATATTTATTCACAGCATAAATTCGGCCCCGGAAGACTTCCAAACATGCCAACTTCATATCGGGAAGAAGGAAGAGGATTCATGGATCATCTTCCAAAAGTAAGAGAAGCCTTTGCGGCTGCTGGTGTTGTTCTCATTGATTCAGAAGGCTAAAAGGAAGAAAGCAGAAATGGAAGTCATAGTATTCGAATCAAAGCCAACTTCAAATGATATGGACAAAACCCTATTTGATCATTTTAAAGGTCTTGGTCCGAATGAATCCTGCATGGTTCTTGTCAAAACGACTTATACGAATTACTTGTCTTATGTCAAGAAGTGCGATTTTATCTGGACGATTCAGATGAGGGTCAGCAAAAAGAATCTCTATATAAATTCTAGAACGGGAACATGGATTGTCCGTTCCGGTTTTCTTGATTGGATCAAAGAGGATCATCCAGATTCTCTTGAATGGCTCCTATTTAATTCCGAATGGCTGGAATGAAAATGTGTGATGATCCTGTAATCCTGACGATTGATAGACCAGATAAGCACAAGGTTGAACAATTCGCAAAGAAAACCGGCAATAGGTTTATTACCACAGACTACACTGGCCAGTCACATAACTTGGGGCTATATTTGTTGGGCATCGACTGCCGCGAAATATTTGTTGTCATTGGCGGAGGATACTTTGTTAATTATAGAAGGGTAACTAAGGAAGGGTTTGTTGATTGGATAAGGGATAGTCACCCTGGCCACTTTGAATGGTTACTTTTTCATCCGGAATGGCTTTGAACGACATGAATAACGTCAAGCCAATGATAGTCAAGTATGCCGATTTTTACGAAAGAAAATATGGACAGGTGACCTTTCCGGCCCTGTTTCTTTTGGAACTTGGCGGGAAGAACTATTCCGTAAGATTCTGTCTTGACGAAAGGCAATGTATCGGAAGTTACGGATTCTCTATTAACCTGGAATATGGTGAATATTATATCGGGGAACAAGGGGTCAGCAAAGAGATTTTTGTTGATTCTCTTAGAGAATCCTATCCCGAATACTTCGAATGGTTCTTATTTCATCCAGAATGGTTGGGGTAACGAATGAGCAGGATTAAGGTTTTGGACTTCGACTCCGCAGCACTTAGCTATTATAAGCTAAGGAAGACTCTGCGAGATTACTTTAATGCCTCAGCGGAAAACAAAGTATTCTTTCGTACCTCAGCAGGAAATGGGCAGATTGAATATCTGACTTATACCGAAAAGGGAGCAAAATCATATGCCCATTACGTATGGCGTATTACAATTTACAAGCCGAAATATTGGGAGTATCGCAAATTCAATTTGCGAAACGATAATGCTCATGTTCTGCTAAATAAACAGGAATTCATCGACTGGATTAAAGAAGATTATCCCCAATCCTTTGAATGGCTTCTGTTTAATTTAGAATGGTTAGCATAGCGGATTGGATATAAAGATAGCCCGGCTTGGAAGATATTCCGGCATTGCAGGCTAAGCGGATCTATAACATTTCTTACTCCCGGTATTGACCACGGCTCATCGGTGCTTAGATTGTGTGAGCGAGAGGTGCTACGTGATTAACAACCGCAAAGAATACAAGACACAATATTTTATCAAGGTGGCTCTTGGTGAGGTATCCTTTCATTCTCTTCAATTTCGCGACGAAGAACAAAAGAGAATTGCCGCTGATTCGTTCAACACCTCTGATCTATGCCGATATTGCCGAGTAAAGATAACTCGTCAAGATCAGTTTTGTATCACCGAATCTTACTGGAATGCCATTGGCTTTCTCTGTCATGTCGCCTGTCTAAAAGAGGGCAAGGCGTCAGAAGAATATGAATGCCAGAAGTTGGATCGAAGCTGCAATGACTGTGCTTTCTTTGTTCGAAATCAGATTGTAAAGACATCAAGCGTCGGAACATGCCGCAAAACAGACGGTGGTTATGGGATCGTTACAGTGAAGGCATTTCCAGTAACCAGCATCGGACATGGCTGCTTTGTCCATCGAAAAGATGTCACTTGACTCCTCGCCATCCGTGATTAGATTATGGTGTGCCCGGAAAACCAAGGCGATAACCTCGGAGGCTGAAAATGCTTTTTATTCAAACCAGGTCTGGTCGAATCATTCAGGGACACTACAAGAGCCGTTCTGCCGCTCTTGATTGCCTAATCAATTGGGACTTTGTCTATGCCGAGTGGTGCGGCCAGGAATTGAAGTCAGCAGACTTGTCGGGGCATTGAGATTTCCATTGACTCCATAGCGCGGTGATTACATTATGGTGCGAGCGACAAATCCCCTTAGCAATTCCGAGGTTAAAATGCCTTCCATGAACAATCCACGCATTCCGACTTTCAATGACAATAACGGCGGACTTCGCTTTGTCGATGAATTCAATCTACAACATCCCGATCTTATCGCTGCGGTAAATGCAATGAGAGAGCTTCGTTTTAAGGCGATCTGTAAGAACCTTCGAAGCGGAGTAATCTCAATCGCCATTCGTGATTTCAACGACGAAATCGAAAAGGAATAACCAATGAAAAACTCTGACGTGGCAAAGGCTTGGTATTACGGATTGGCTCTGAAGAGCAATAACCTTCGCTCAGATGGGAAGGCCCTCTTTTCTTACGCCTTGAAGATTGGCGAGATCAACGAAAAGGGTGACAGGATTTGTTTTGATCATCGGATCACCGGATGCTCTGAATCGACATCGCGGCATATCTTGTTGTGCTCAAAGGTTGCGAATAAGACGGTTTCTCCATCTGGAGAATCAACTCCTGACACTTTCTTCCAAACCACCATTTTTGTTTGAGGTGCTAAAATGCCAGACAAGTATTATCTTTCCTTTGCGTCGTACCCACTTGACAGCACTAGGTTTGCTGACTCTCCATATTTTGATACTCCCGAAGAGGTTGAGGAATTCCTAACTCATAATTACCCAGCGAGAGATTCGATGTGGGTTACGACCTGCCCCGTTGGTCAGGTATTTAATCCCAACATGCCAGAAGTTGTTTCTTGTTGGCAAGATGGAGACTCTCCACGTTGGGGACGAATTGTGAAGAGCAGCAGCAAGTCAATCGCTAAAGAGGAGAAATCCGCAATGCTGTCGGAACCAGGCTTAGCAGGAAGAAGTGCGATGCCAACGATCTTCTTGAAAAGCTTATAAAAGAGAGGCAGACAGAAATTACGAAATATGTGGCAAACTTTGATTATGAATCATATGATATTGCCACACCGGTTTTCAACTAACAAGGGGATCAAATGCCACAAACCACACTTTCCGATGTTGAAATCTTTCTCGATGAAGAAACCCGCGCCGGACTTATGAAGGTCATTGATGGGAGGCAAGAATCTTTCGAGATGAAGATTGCTCTGCCACCAGAAAAGATCAATACGATTCTCAAAGAGTTTGGTATTGATAAGGTCCGCGGAACACTTGAATCAAATGGCTGGGAATGGGATTTCTGGCAGGATTACGAAATGAACGATTCCTGTGTTGGACTTGGCAGCGCAAAGCTTTTCGTACTTTCTGGTTCTGGTTGGTATGGCGGAATCCAATTTGCCGTTAAGGATGTCTGAAATGATCACTACAAAAGGAACAAACCAAATGATTCAAGTTATTCACCACGATTCTTCGATCTCTTATCTTTCCATCATTTCGACCGAAGAAGGAGAAATGCTTCGGGTCGAAAAGGATCTTGATGGTTATGCAGAGGAAGGGAGCATCGAAGACCGTGTTCAATATTGGGCAACTTCGGAGGCCATGATTTCGAGGTGGAAAACCCTTACGGGTGATGGAATCCCGCTTCATGTAACCCAGGATTGGGTCGATCAAAATCTTTTTCTACAGGATTAGGAATGATTACGATCAGCTTTGGCCTTTGGTATATCCTGCTATTCATTCTAACCGGGATTTCTGTATTCTGGGTATCTCGGAGAGGATAAACAGGGAGGTGAGCAAGGGATTATCCCTTGCTTGTCGCCCGCCAGATTATTCCGGCAATCCGGATTACTATATGTCTTGAAGAACGACAGATCCGGCAAGATGAGAAAATGGACCAGAACCAAAAGTGCCATAGCTATGATTCGAGTTCATATATGTCTTTAGCTTTTCAACAACTTCTTTGCCAAGAGCTTCAGCCTTTGGCCTAGCTTCTTGAGGAAGATAATAATCATCGGAAAGGTATAGATGGGTCGGAATGGTGACCTCAATTTTTCCAGATGCTACGGCCGCAAAAACATCACCATAAGAATCTTCCGGACCATTTTCTGTGCTAAAGAACTCTTCGAGGTATTTCTGGGATGATTCATAATCTTCTTCGTCTATCTCACTTGCAGCAGACCTAATCTCAGCTTCTTCTTCTTCTTCTTCTTCTTCGGGCCCATCTTCGGAAAGATAAAGGGAAAAAGTTTTCCTTATAAAATCGCAAAGAATCATTTTAAATTCGCCATCGGAATCTTCCGAATCAAAATCGGCATGTCCAAGATCATGCCCGAAATAAGCAGGATTCTTTGAAAAGCCGGCCAATCTTCCTGGATTTGTCTCTTGATTATAAAACATGTAAATCACATCTTCTTCATCAAGGCCCCTGCTGACCAGAATTTGCTGTATGTCCTCCCAAAGCACCGGAAAGACTTCTTTTAAGGTTTCTCTGCTGCCCTCTTTAAAGTTAGAACCTCCCATGAGAAAGACTTTATCTTTCAACTTTTGATAAGAATCAATCCATCCCAAACCAAAGATGGATGCCATCCCAGCAAGGACGGCTTCATTGTTATCAACATCCGTTCTGTCAAACGGAATTAAGATTACAGAATCTCCTAAGCACTTCAGAGCAGAATACCATTCATCGACCTCCGCCCTTTCTGCCTCTTCGTTTCTTGGGTCACGACGTTCTCTTTTGTCTCTTAGAATTCTGGCCCTTCTATTTGGTTTCCAGAGGTTTCTTTCGACCGGAGCCCCATCTTCATCCTCTTCTCCCCATCCACCTATTGGTTCATTTGGATCCAAAGAAACAAACCCTTCAAGTGGTGGGGCAGCAATCTTTATAATGGATCTTAGCCACTTTGTTTCTTGTTCGAGATGGAGCGAGTGAAGTGCGGATAGCAACGAAGATAATTTGGTCATATCGGATTGGACTTATATTAGCAGGAAAGTGCTATTCTGGCAATTTCCTTAGTTTGCTGCAACGTATTTTAATCTCGATATAAGATTATCACGCTGTCTGTAGAATTCACTTCTACTCATTGTGGTGTCCAGCATCTTTATTACCTTCTTTGAGCCATCAGTGTATTCAACTTTGTTGAAGCCGATCAAAATACGGTAGATAAAGTTCTCTACATCTGATGCGGATTTTAGATATTTACAAATCTTGTCGTGCATTTCCTCTCCTTCAAAATCGAACCTACAATCCTCGCTGTCGTAATCTTCTAATTGTACTAAATCCGGATAGGAAACTCTTTGCTTTTTTATCAACCAATGCTTGAAGCATATCGAAAGATAAACCTTATCTTGTATACTGGGCGTGGCATTAACACGAGATTTTAATGCTGTGAGCTCCTTAAGGTCTGTCATCCAGTCCATAGCTAATGACATTGATTTTACGCTAAACTTATCGCTAGAAGCTCCCTCATAGAGATTGTGAATAGTTGATATGAGATGAGCATGCTGGTCACACTGTCCGTGTTTCTTTAGCGAAGCTAGCTTATACTTTATCAAGTCGGTAGCAATCCATTTTTGAATCCCACTAGGAATATTCATGACAATCTCCGTAACAGCTCCATCTATACCACTGGGATTAAAGTAGTAGAATGTCCCAACATCGTTGAGATATATTTATTTCAATATATTTTCATTTATTTTGGGATTTTCATAGGCGGTTTGGCTCTTGTATAGGCGTAGAGCGAGTCAAACACAGTTTACGTGTTGACGCAAAGCGCGGCGCCAATGAAAACACGGTGCCATTTTTAAGTGATTCCAAGGTTAACTGGTTATCGCTCTCCTCACCTTCGGTTCGTTTCGCTCTTCGTTAATCTTTCAGAATGACACCAACAAGATTATCTATATCCTACAAGATATACTATCAAGAATAATGCAGCAGCGAAAACGCTTATTCCGGCATTGCGCTCAATGCGTTGGCGCGTTCACGAATAACGCGCATTAGACGTGCGTTTATCTTGTAGGTTAATGATAGCGCGCTGGGATTCTATCTTGTGAGAATCTTGAATGATATCATGCAGGAATTAACCTCATACGTTTTATGTATACACTTATATTTAAAGGCCCTTATCAGCTCTTGATTTGCGGCTTTTAATCTATTCCGGCATTCCGGTTTGGCGAGAACAAGCACGCTTTCAATCCTGAAGAAACTGAGTGTGTGTTTTCGTGTGTTTGAGTGTGAGAGCGTTTATTACTTTTTCCAAACCAGAATATCATATCCCTCAGATGACCTCGAAGCACGATAACCATTCCTCTTGAAATACCGAACGATCTTCGCTTCGAAGTTACACACATCTTCCATTGTCGGGTCCTCCCCAACAAATTGAGGTTGCCAACTCATGTAAGCGGAATCAGAATGAGAAAGCTCTCTTTCCTTCCGCTTTCGCCGTCAACATGTCAGCCCATGAGATATAGAATGCGGTGATTTCCTTTGAAAGCCTTTTCATCTTAGCCACCATCCCTTTCTGCAACGAGGTTGTCCAATACTTCCACTGGATTTGCGAGATACATTTGAAGTCCTTGACCGCCGCGGTTCGCCATCTTCTCCAACTTTATCAGCAGAGTGAGTCTTTCGATTTGAAGATCTTGCATGAATTCTGCATGGATCGCACTATCCGGTGCCCTCAACAAATCCATATCGCGGTTAATGGTTCTTGCTAAAGCCGTGGCAAGAAGATGAAAATCATGATCAGAAAGAGAGTCAATGGAATTCGACATTTTTCTATCTCCGGGGTTAAAGAAGTATCTTGACTATGGTTTGGCGATGATTAGATTTGTTGGGAAGGAGAGAATGATACAAGCCATTTATTTCAAGCTACCCAACCGAAACCGAGGAGCGGCCCGCGATGGCAAGCTTTCCGCAACCAAAATATAAGCACGGAAAATCAAAAGTCAAGCCTTTTATAAAATTTATTTTCGTGCTCCTTGTTTATTCCGGCATTCCGTTGGACAGATTTCTTTTATTCCACCCTTGACTTTAGACATAGCGTGCTTATATTTGTTTTGCGGGGATGCTGGCAGGCCCGACTGGAGGATTATTCCGGCATTGCGGAATATTCGCATTCCAATAGCTTTATTCGGAATTGAATAGGGCCGGATTTATTCCGGCATTCCGCGCCGGCCGGAGTCCCCGGCTTATTCTTCTCCATTAAACCAAACATGAAAGATTCCATTAATGAAATCTGTTGGTCCACCCAAACCGGTGATATCAGAGAAATCATCGTAAGCGGAAACCGAATCAAACGCGGCGACATATTGATACCTTTGCCCTTCAAATACCTTATCTTTGCTGGTAAGGTTTCCGCCCGTTTGCTTCAGGTATTTCTTAATCTTTTCTTGCGTCATTGTATTTCCTTTAGGTTACGGCGCTATTTAGAGTCTTTGCCAAAAGAGATCCAATTGAGAATTCCTGTGCACCGCAACTACGCATGAGAGAAGGATTTTCTTTCAGGGCGGTTTCAATCATTGTGACGTGTTCTACCGTAAGATAACCGCGGTCATGTCGAATCATGCGCTGAATCTCGCTGCCTTCATCCTTCAACCAGTCCGGGCACGGAACGGTATAAGTCTCCTTGTTTGGACATACACCATTCACAAAGAGAGCATTTCCAAACCGCATAACACGGTTATAATCAAGCCATTCCTCCAACTCATTTTCGGTTGTCCAAACGGAATATTTCGCATCGCCATTTGGATAAACGCGCAAACATTTGAACATCTAATTCCCCTTCCTGTCTGTGAGCGATTCAAGGTAATGATCCCTGTGTGCCTCGTAAGCCGCTCGATCAATTACTCCACACTCATGCGCGGCATGAAGCAACTGATAATAGGTCATTCCGTATCCGATGCTCTTGGACTTATCCGGGTTATCGAAATGATAAGCCCAAAGAGCTTGGATGATTTGCTTTGTGTTTTCCATCACTTCACCTCTTCTTTTGTTTCAACATCAAAAACCGCCCAGTCACCACTCTTCATTTCATTTCCACCGACACTCGCGAGTCTGCCGTTTTCAGGATAGACGCAATCATACGCCCATTCCTCGGTATCTCCGGTAAGAACCATTAGGTTCCTCTTTGTGATAGGCGCGATAATTCGTTTGGAAGAATTATCAACGGCAAACTTACAAGCGCGTGAGAACGTCATTTGTTTTGCTCATCGAATGAGTACGCGATCAGATCTGAAAATTGGAGTGACTGAATCTTGAATGGAAGGTCAGATGGATCATCAATAGGAATCATGTATTCACAATTTTTCTTTGTGGGAAAACAGGAAATACTTTGACGCCCGCCCCATTCCATGCGAAAACGCGCACAATTACCGCGAACAGTACATTCAGTATTTGTGCAAGAAGAATAGTCAGCCAAGAGACACCTCTTTCTTTGTTGAAAGTTAATCGGGGCAATAACCCATTTGAGATAGAAACTCCCTCTCTTCATCAAATGGGAAATCCGAATCCGTTTCAATTGCTGCTTTTGACAGAGCCATATCGGCCCTATATTCAGCTTTCTTTGAAAGGCAGACAGGACAGGTAACGCCTTTCCACCTCGTTGAGATAGGATTCACGTTAAATCCGCATAGACGCTTGCCTTTCTTCCCGCCCATGATTCCGATACCTTTGCAGGTAATCGGGGTAATATCCTGGACAGGATCGGGACGACTCTTTGAGAGAGGAGAAATTTTCATTTTAGACCTAACCTCGCGTACCTATATTTAAGCACGGGTGCGGGGGCGTCAAGGGGAAAGCGGAAAGGCGCAAAGAAAAATTGCCGGAATAAGGACCGGACTTATTCCGGCAATTTCTGGCCGGTCCTTATTCCGGCATTCTTTCCGCGCTCGCAGGCGGCGCACTTATTCCGGCGTTTTCGCCGTGATCGAAAACGCGGAAACCCGACTACGCGAAAGCGTGCCGGGTTTCCTGAATTCATTGGGATTTTTGTGGGCGGTTGGAATTCCCGCCCGAAGGCGGGCTAAGCCTTCTTGTTCGCAACAACCTTGGCGACAGTCGCGCGCGAAGGCTCGATCTGGGACCGGAGGAAGGCGACAACCGCCGGGATTTCCGCCTGGACAATCCGGGTGGGCTTCTGGCCCTGACCCAGCTGGGTGCGGAAAGCAACGCGGGCCGGCGCGTTCGCAGGAGTCCCCTCCTTCTCCTCCACGAGTTCCATCGTGGCGCGGGCCACCTCGACTGGATTGGTGGAAGCAGCCCCGCGATTCAGGGAGTCAGGCTCCGCGAAACCCTCCAGCATATCGCAGAAAGCCTCCGCGTCATCCAAGGGGATAAACTGGCCGCCAGTCCCCCGGCCGTCGTCAGTCCCGGTAAACTGGAAACCGTACTGATTGGTATCGGGATTGAAACCCAGACCGTAGCTCTCCTGGACAATGTCCAGCGAGGAGCGGTGAGAAGGGGAAGACGAGCCGGTGGAGATCGAAACGAGCTTTGCCATGATGATTTGCCTTGAAAGATTCCGAGAAGGTGAAGCGGCGAAGAGTGGAATCATCCTCTCCGACACTTAAAATCTAAGCACCGCGGGCGTGCTGGCAAGGGGCGCATGAAAGAATTATCACGTTTTCCGCCGTCCTGCTTTTTGATCGGCCGGCGTTCGGGATTGGACCGACCGCCTTCATGCCCTAACTATATCTGGAGTCTAGGAAATTGGATACATTTTTTGAAGGTGTATAGTATTGACACGTCAATGCGGATCGCCGGAATAACGGGATAGATTATTCCGGCGTTTGCGTGTATATTCCGGCATTCACGAATGTTAACCGCACATTAACATTCGTGCGATTTATTCCGGCATTTCTGAAAAAGTGACAAGAAAGCCCGCATTTAATCGCGGCTTTCAATTCAGGCTATGAACGCGTAGAATTGTCTAATCTCTTTTTTCTCCAAAGTGGTGGGATCGTTGGGAGGTGCGCCCAATTTGTCGGCTTAAAAGGCCGATACTTCACTGTAAAAGTTTCAATCCCTAAGTGCTAAGGTATTCCCATATGAACACGCAGACCGGTTTTGATTTTAAGGTTCCCTATGATCCTCGGCAGATTGCACCCTTTGCTTTCGCTGCGTATCTGACATCTTTCGATGTTTTGACACTTGAGTATCTACCGGCATGCTTTTATACGATGGCACGCTGCTCATCGAGGCCCGACGCCTACATGTTCATATCGAAATACCTTTCCTTTATGACCGTCCGATATGAACGCGCGAATGACATCCTCGAATAAAGTGGTAGACTCATTCCGTGCCAAGGTGGGGAAATGGTTCTTCTTTATTCGGCGGTTCTTGGACCCGCTGTTGTCCTTTCACGCGTTCATATCGAACGACCTTAGCTCTTTCTTTCTCTCCTCGCTCACATTCTATATCTGGAGTCTAGGAAATTGGAAAGAATTTTCTGGCCCGCGCGTATGGGGAACGCCGGAATAAGTGCCAAAAGTTATTCCGGCATTTGGGCCGGGCCGCCAGCACAGCCAATTTATTCCGGCGTTTGCCGGCCCGAATTTTGGACACGAAAATGCCCGCGCGGGATTTCTCCTTTGCGGGCATTCTAGCCGTGTTCGATATTAACCGCTGTCTGTATGGGAAAAGGCGGAATATAGAGCGAGTCACGATTAGCGCATGTCTATTCATGCGATTCGTTTTGCTTGCGGACCCATTTGAGGATGGACAAGGTATCGCCCGGCGGGACATTTTCCCATGCTTATCCGGCGGGCGGTACAGGTCAATTCCAAACGAATCCGCTTGCGTGCCCCGGAATTTCACCGGGGCTTTTTGGGAAGGCTTACGCCTTCTTCTTCGCAGCCGCCGCAAGGGCGTTCTTGACGATAACCTCGCTGCTCTCGATGCGCGAGCGCAGGAAGTCGGCGACTGCCGTGATCTCGCTCATCGGCAAACGCGTGGGCTTCTGACCCTGGCCCAACCGCGTGCGGAAGGCGACCATGATCGGATCATTCGGGCCGACCTCGCCATCCTTCTCCACGAAGGACATCGTATCCCGCATGACTGCGACGGGATCGGTGTCCTGGGCACGCTTGGAGATCGCGCCGGGCTCGGCGAAACCGGCCAGGGTATCGCAGAAGTCGGCGAGCCGATCCAGCGGGACAAACTGCGCCCCGGTGCCGCGACCGTCATCCGTCGTGGTGAATTGAACGCCGGGGATGTTGGTCCCCTCCTCGATACCGACCACGAAGGAATCCTGGAGGATCTGGAGCGCCGAGCGGTGGATCTTGCCGGACGAGGTATTGCCGATGTTGACGAGCTTTGCCATGATGATTTACCTTTGAGGTTTCAAGAAGGGTTAGGTATCGGAGAGTGAAACCGCCTCTCTCCGACACCAGAAATCTAAGCACCGTGAGATCCGAGTCAAGGGGGACGAAAGGATTATCGTCCATTTTCTTGACCGCCGGGATGGAACCGGCCGGAGCGCCTTATCGGCTTTCCTCTCTCACGTCCTTTCTATATCTGGAGTCTAGGAAATTGGATACATTTTTTGATCCAGCTTTCCGGCCGAAAGGCCGGAATAATCCCAAACCATATTCCGGCATTTTCTGGCACGGTTTTCTTTGTCTCTTTCGGGCTTAGCCTTGACGCCCGATACACCGTGTCTATCTTATAGGGGAGGCTAAGGAACACCATGCGAAATGAAGTAATCCGCTATACCGTCCAGAATACCCCTACCAAGGGGATCGCCCGATACCACGTTACCCGGTGTCGTGGTGGATACCAGGTTTCTCTGCATATGGCCGGAAAGGCCGTAAACATCGGAAAGCCAACGGATAAGCAATCCGCAATGCGTTACGCTTCGGATTGTTGCGCTTTCGATGAGGTAAGGATCGAGGAGCATTTTAAGGCCGCAATGTAAAATCCTTGACATTCCTGGTTCGGTGCTTATTGCGCCTTATCTCGAATGCCGGAATAATCTCAGCCACTTATTCCGGCATTCGGGATTCTGAAAAGGCCAAAAGATCCTTGACTCACTGAATGGGGTGCTTAGATTCTTGGTGTCAGAGAGAGAGACAATCAACCTTGGAGGTTTCAATGTCGCGCAATAACAATCCTACCGCTTTTGCCGTCAACATGCTGAACGCGGGGCTTATGCTTCGTGCAGCCGACGATGCCCAGGTTATTTCCTGCATTCCGCCCGTCATGTTTTCTTTTCTCGATCCTGTTGATCAAGATTTGTTGATCAACAAGGTTGAGTTTGTCAACCGGATTTTCGGGGATGCCCAGCGCGTAGATTGGGCCGGGATCGCATAGGGTAATATTCTGGCCATATAATAGGAGGATTCAAAAATGTCTTTTCTTGATATGGCCAGGATTTGCGTTGGCATTCCGGTATTTCTATTGGGGTTTTGTCTTTTTGTTGCTTGCGAAAACATGGAGCAAAAAGACATTGCCATTGTTGGATTTGCGATTATGTTAATGGGTGGTGGGGTGGCCTTGGTGCCAGATCGGGATCCACGGAACCGGTGATTGCCGGAATAAACTGTATGTGTTATTCCGGCATTTCGCCGCCATTTCTGACGGGTACTTTGCGTGGCTTATCAGTACCGCTTCACGATACGAGAGCCGAGATCGTTCGCCGCAATTTCCGCCTGAACAGTGGCATCGTTCGCCCGGTTCATCATGGTTTGAGCCTTGCGATTCAACCGAGCAGCGCGGGCAAATCGGCGGGCCAAGGCCCGATAGGCAACGGCCTTGTCGTGGTTGTCGGAGATCATCGTGACGGGATCGGACTTGGAAGCGGGATCGGTATAGCGAGCCATTGGAAACTCCGGTCAGATAACCAGTGAAGCCTGATTCTTTCTGACATCCGATCTATATCTGGTTCCTAGGAAATTGGATAAGATTTTCATTTTGCAGAAGGGAGAAAGGCCGGAATAAGATCCTCCATTTATTCCGGCATTGCCCTATTTTACAAAATCACTTGACTCTCAACGTGGGGCGCTTAACTTATTGTGGAGAGAGGTTCTAATGGATATCCGCCAAATGATCGCCGCAGGTTATTCCCCTATGGTTTCCCGATCTTGTACCGGAAAGATCGATAAGGACGGTAGGCCCGTTGAGGTTTTCTACTGGAAAAAGAACCGGCGGTCTTGACTACGACCTAACCGCGATTACATTCTATCCATCAGAGAGGAGTCCAAAATGCCCAGCAATCTACACCTTCCTGAATTCCGCGTTACGCAATACGTTCCAGGTGTTTTGATCTCCGATATGAACGGTTACTATGTTCGGGCCGCAAATCAGTTTGCGGCGGAATTGGCGGCCCGAAAGGCCGGGGTCTTTACCTTGACCGAGGTTTTGCGGGTCCAGTATTGGAAAGATCCGCTCTACCCCTTGCCGGTCGGTTAGTGGTGGTTACATTCTAGATACGAAAGGAGTCTCTCTAATGATCTTCTCATTCTACATCAATCGCTGGTATTACTGCTTCCATTACACTGAATTCGATGCCAGGGGTATTCCGGGATGGGAAACCAATGATCATATCAGGGTTGTCTTTCCCGATTAGCGGACAGAATATAAACACCATATAGCTATCGGAAAGGCGGAATCAAGATTCCACGAATAGAAATAGCTATAGCCCAGAATCGGGTGGTATTTATTATTCCGGCATACTTAGATCGCATAGCGAAATCCAAGCAACAGAAAAACACCAGCCGACGTAAGGGCTGTTATTCCGGCATTAAGTGCCCAAACTTCTTAACTTCATTTATTTAATTCGATTCTATACCGAGCTCCGCATTCCGCTTCATCACCCAGTATCCGGGATTTAACCGGTTCTCTTTAAATCAATTCGTACCAAAGCCTTACTATTCTTTCAGTTCTCGCAATCTTTGCTAACGTAACTTTGACTTTTGCTAATTTACCCTGGGGCAGCGCGGTCCACAAGTTAGAGGTTTTCGGATTTTGACAACTGACAAATATAACCACCAATATTATTAAGTAAAGCAATATCGGATGTTATGTGTAAAGATTTGGTTATGCCGGAATAAGTCAGACCGGTTATTCCGGCATTCGGGGATCAAATAATCCCCGCCCCGTTTTACTTCCGAGTCTGGAGCATTCGGAAGTATTCTCGAAATAGGGCAGTCTCCGCCGCGATTGACACCGGCAGGGTGTAACGCTGAGCGGGCTTATGTCCCGAGCGGCGAGTAATCACCTGCCCATCAAATGTTGTCCACCAATCTACAGATTCTCCACGCCCGAAAAACTGGCCAGAATCTGTATCATGCGCGAAACGTGGCCCCTCGTTCTTGGAATTGGCATACCCCGCAAGCTGGCCCGAATATCGCTTGACGAGGTTGCGAACCAACCCGGCATCAATCGGCAAAAAATCCAGATTCCTCCGAAGGTTTACCGGAACCTCGCGACATTGAGCCGCGATTCTTGATCCGCTCTTGACATCGGAAACGGACCAGCCGATCCCGTTGTCAATAAATGTGGAGCGCGTTTCTGCTTCGCGTTCTGTCTGTAGGGCATCAATGAAAATGATCGCGTGACATTGAATGCGGCGCGCCATAACGTGCGCGAACATTGCGGAGGCATTCCATTTTGCTGGGATCATTGATGTCTCTCTGTATGAACATAAGATAGACACGGCCTATCCTGAGTCAATCCATTTCGGAAAAGATTTTTATAAGAAATGCCGGAATAAGCGGCCCGAGTTATTCCGGCAATCCGGGCCGAAAGGCCCTTACGGTTAGTGAGTGTAACCGTAGTGCCGGGCGATCATATCTTGATCGTCGGATGTCTGGAGCAGAAAAGCCGTTCCGCCTTCCGTCTTTTCCGGAAGATCATGCGCCATGATGATCTTAGCCTTCTTCAACCTTTCGAGAAGGTAGCCATTCAACTCCGGCGCGGTAAAGCGCGTTTCCCGCTTGATCCAAGCGGTATAATCCGCAAGGGCTTTTTCCGCTTCTTCGCGATGTTGGAACACGCGCACGATGTGCTCGGCCCTGTGCCAGGGGCGATTGTTCGGAGCGTTCTGCTCCCGAAACAAAAAGACCATCATGCCGGGAATCGAACCGGGAAAAGTGATTGCGTACATGGGTAAGACTCCGTGTGTTTTAACTATATCTGGTAACTAGGAAATTGGATCTAAAAATCTAAACCGGAAATCTTAAAATGCCGGAATAAGCGGACGCGGGAAAAGAAAATCCCCGGTGCCCGTCAACCTGCCAGCTTCGCAAGGTTCAGAACATCCGGGGGTTTTCTTTTTCCTGACAATCGGCCACGGGATCAGTGTGGCCTATGTCTTTTGAGGTTAGAGTCTGTGCGAGCCGAACGAAACCGAATGAACGGTAAAAGGGTATCACCCCTTGCCTGCTATTAATCGACTCTTCTCAAAGCCCGGACAATCTTTTAGCTATGTACGCACGTCATAGCTTACTCGATTGAGGCTAAACCGTAAGGGATTACTCACGCAGCACGGTTGGGCCGCAGACTCTTGTTATATCTCGTTTGAAGGACATCCAACACCTATCTATTAATGTGTGCCGATGAACGTCGCTCGTGAGGCCCACGCTATATGCGACTAACCCTGAACCCGGGCTAAGGTGATGCGGATTAAGGCCAGCCTAAAGGCTAGCCCCATCCGAACCGGAATATATCCGGCCTTAAATCCACCTACTCTTACAGACGCAGCCGAAAATCCGGGCTCGCCTTCGCGCGTTGATGCCGATCCGCTTTATCTACCCAGCGGATCGGCTCTATGTCTTTTCGCGTTCTATGGGGCGTAGACCCTACCGGCTCAACCTATAACCCCGACTTATTCCTTTCGGATGCGACGCTCGGTATTCCCAGTCTCTTAGATACGCTACACACTGATTCGAAATCAGCCCGGGATTTCCTTCCGGCGGTTTTCACAAACCGGTAAAAGCAAAGAGCGAAGGATATCGAGATTAGGCGCTGGTAGCATAGTCCTCTTCGTCACAATTTTT
>Ga0214919_10004133_pt1 | contig 21380 bp, 22 predicted proteins | sample LL1503_MetaG_FD_177994 | JGI IMG/M metagenome (GOLD analysis project Ga0214919, IMG submission 177994) | Freshwater microbial communities from Lake Lanier, Atlanta, Georgia, United States - LL-1503 | ecosystem: Environmental > Aquatic > Freshwater > Lake | place: USA: Georgia | collected... | reverse complement strand
AAGCGTATGCGCCGCAGATACAGTTACACGTAATCTCGCGGTGCCTAAAGGAACCGTTGGTGGACGCACTGAGCCCACCCAAAAACCTTGCTCACGTAATTGATGGGCCGCTGCCATCGTGCGTGCATTATCACCAATTAGCACCGGCTGTATCGGTGTCTCAGAGTCGAGCATCTGCCAGTGATTCAGATTGACCGCTGATTTCCATTGAGTGATACGTTCATTTAATACAGCACGACGACGTACGCCCTCTTCACCCGCAATAATTGTAAGACTCGTTAACAATGCATGCGCTAAAGCCGGCGGCGATGCAGTGGAGTAAATATACGGACGCGCGCGTTGTATCAGCCATTCAATAATAGTTTCATGCGCTGTAACAAACGCGCCAGCGACACCCGCTGCTTTGCTCAATGTACCTATTAAAATCAGTCGCTCGGAACGAAGAGAAAAATGCTCGACCAAGCCACGACCTTGTTTGCCCAGCACGCCGAAACCATGCGCATCATCAACGATCAACCAGGCATCATGTAATTCACACAGTTGCAGTATTTCTTTGAGGGGTGCGATATCGCCATCCATACTAAACACACCATCGGTAACGATGAGTTTGCGCTCAGCTGTACTGGCTGCCAACATCGTGCCCAAGGCCGTCAGATCACGATGCGGATAGATAGTAATTTTTGCGCGTGACAAACGCGCAGCATCGATCAGCGATGCATGATTCAGTGCTTCGGAAAAAATTTCAGAGTGTGCATCGGCCAACGCTGTAATGGCTGCCAGATTGGCCATGTAGCCACTGGATAAATATAGCGCGCGGCCTGAAATTATATGAGGTGAAAAAAAATCAGCCAGTGCATTTTCAAGTTTTTCATGCGCGCGTGAATGGCCGCTAATCAGGTGCGATGCGCCACTACCCGCACCGTACATTGATGTACCTTCGCGCAATGCTTCGATGAGCAGTGGATCAGCAGCCAAGCCTAAATAATCATTACTGCAAAAGGCAATCAGCTCACGGCCTTCTACTTGCATGCGAGGCGCACTGGGTGTCTCGGTATTCCATCGCCTACGCCATAATTGCTGCTGCTTCAGGCTATCCAGCTGATTTTTTAAAGCCCCCAGCATAGATGTCTCACTTATCATGAGTAATATCGACTAACCAGCTTGGTTTGCGCTTTTGTAAAAATGCCTGCACACCTTCTTTGCCCTGCACAGAACTACGAATGTCTGCAATGCGACGCACCGTTTCAGCGATCAATTCGTGATCGATAGGTGCATAAGAAACATCGCGCATCAATCGTTTAGCTTCATCCATCGCATGAGGACTACATGAAAGTAAGGCGTGAGTGAATTTTTCAACTTCGTGGTCGAGTTGAGTGTCATCGGCCACCTCGTGAACCAAACCTATGTGCTTGGCTTCATGCGCATCAAAGCGCTCAGCGGTCAGAAAGTAGCGCCGCGCTTGACGCTCACCCATGGCACGAATCACATAGGGAGAAATCGTTGCCGGTATCAAACCCAGTCTCACTTCAGACAAACAAAAACCTGCTGAAGTACTCGCCACCACCATATCGCACGCTGCCACCAGACCAATACCACCTGCATAGCAATCGCCCTGTACTCGCGCCACGACGGGTTTGGTGCTGGAATAAATAACACGTAGCATTTCAGCTAAAGCAGCCGCATCCGATAAATTTTCTTCATCGGTGTGCGAAGCCATTTTTTTCATCCAATTCAGATCAGCACCGGCACAAAATGCCGTGCCGCGTGCTGCCAACACAATCACCCTCACCTGTTGATCTTTATCCAGACGACGAAACGCCAAGGTTATTTCTGCGATGGCTTGTTCATTAAAAGCATTGCGCACATCAGGACGATTTAACCAAACGGTGGCAACTAAGCCTTGATGATCGATTTCTATCGTCTGAAAAGACATGGACGTCTCCAAGCGTGAAGGAAGGGCATTACAAGAAAAACGTCAGCTTGAGTTTGACGTTTTTGGTTTGAGTAAATTATTGGGATCATCCAAACGCAAGCGTTTGCGATCGACCTCAACCTGAGTGAGTGGCTCAACTTCGTGCATGCTCTGCATGCAACGAATGGCCAACTGCTGATACTCAACAGTGCCGCGATGCTTCCAGGCGATTTCATCATCCGACAGTGTGCGAGTGACTTTGGCTGGAGTACCCATCACCATGCTACGCGGTGGAACCACCATGCCGGCTTTGACAAACGACATCGCCGCCACAATCGATGCTTCGCCGATCACTGCATTATCCATAACGACCGCATTCATTCCAACTAAAGCATTGCGCCCTATGCGCGCACCATGAATAACTGCACCATGACCAATGTGTCCATCAACTTCAATCACGGTGTCACTGCCTGGAAAACCATGCACTACGCAGGTGTCTTGCAGGTTCGCGCCCTCTTCCATAATCAAGCGACCAAAATCACCACGCAGACACGCCAACGGACCCACATAACACCGTGGGCCAATGATGACATCCCCAATCAAAACGGCGGTTGGGTGCACAAATGCCGTCGGATCAATGACCGGCACCACACCTTCAATCGAATACACCTTAGCCAAACTGGGCTCCGATCAACGACGTGGCTGAATGACGATTTTGCCCGTCACTTTGCGTGATGCCATATCGATCAATGCCTGCGCTGTTTCTTCTAATGCGTAGGTTGCAGAAACGTGTGGTCGAATTTTTCCCGCCGCTTGCCATTCGAGTAGCTTGTGCATAGCAGCCATGTGATGTTCGGGTTCACGGCGCGCGTAATCACCCCAGAACACACCCACCACCGATGCGCCTTTTAGCAGCGGCAAATTCAGTGGCAGTTTAGGGATTTCGCCATTCGCAAAACCAATTACTAAGTAACGTCCGCGCCATGCGATTGAACGAAACGCCGGTTCAGTGTAACCACCACCGACCGGGTCATAAATCACATCCGGTCCTTTGCCGTTAGTCGCTTTCTTAATCGCCTCACGTAAATCTTCGTTGGTGTAATTAATTAATACATCGGCGCCATGAAGTTTGCAGATCGCGAGCTTTTCATCGGTTGATGCCGCTGCAATCACTTTTGCACCTAAGGCTTTACCAATTTCTATCGCAGCAATGCCGACACCACCGGCAGCGCCCAGCACCAGCATGGTTTCACCGGCTTTTAACTCGGCTCTATCGGCAACAGCGTGATATGAGGTGCCATAAGTCAATGTCAACGCAGCGGCAGCTTCAAATTCCATCTGATCTGTCATTGGGAAAACGGCCGATTCAGCCACCGCAATTTGCTGCGCAAACGCGCCTTGCGGCACGAAAGCAAACACACGATCACCGCGCTTAAATTTTGTAACACCCTCACCCACAGCGCGCACCACTCCAGCAAGCTCGTTACCGGGTGTGAAAGGCAATTCGGGTTTGAACTGGTATTTGTTTTGAATAATCAGCACGTCCGGAAAATTAACGCCAGCCGCAAAAATATCAATCATGACTTCGCCGGCCTTAGGAACCACATCAGGCAGCTCTTCAATGATCAGTGTTTCGGGCAGACCCCAAGCTTTGCAGACGACGGCTTTCATGATGTTCCTCTTGTGTTTTTGTTGTAATTAATGGTTGGGGTAGGACTAATAACGCATCTTTAGTGAAATTTAGGCGCTCGCTTTTCAATAAAAGCACGCACGCCCTCACGACCATCATCGCTATCACCGGATGCATACATAGATTCGCGCTCAGCTGAGAGATGCTGCGCCAATGAATTTTGCTGTGCATGATTAATCAGTGATTTGATGCGTGCCTGAGCGTGTGCTGGCCCATCCGCTAATTTACGGGCTAATTGCCTCGCTGTCTCAGCTAATTCAGCATCGGGATGAACCGCATCAAACAAACCTAGTTGTAAACACTCGTGGGACGACACGGGTCGATTGGTCAGAAAAATTTCCATAGCACGCGAAGCGCCTGCTCGTCGCGTCACAAACCATGAGCCGCCGACATCGGGGGTTAGGCCTAACGCTGAATAACCACCGCGCAATTTAACGGACTCAGCCGCCAACACCAGATCACCACACAATGCCAGTCCTATGCCGCCACCGCCCACGGCACCATTAATAGCGCACACCACTGGAAACGTAAACATGGATAAAAGATTCATGGCTGCATGCACCGGCTCAAGTAAAGCACGCAAGGTATCCGTTAACGGGCGCGAGGTGTCGGCCATGCTTTGTACATCACCACCTACACAAAATTGTTTGCCATGCGCAGTAATAAGCAAGGCACGGACACTGCTGTCCTCAGCAATCTGTTCAATCGCGGCGGCAAAGGCAGTCGCCATTGCCATATCTAAAGCATTGCCGCGTGTAGGGTTGTTAAACGTAAGAATTGCCAATCCTTGGGCTATCTCCAAGGTCACTGGTGCTGACATGACTCGTACTCCGAAATGAAATGAATGAACCTGAATCGTTCTCAGGTCAAGAATTGCAGAAAGGCCTCATTCTATCAAAGCGGAAAACTGACCTTGATCTCCAGCCCTTCAGGCTCAGCGCGACCCATTGCCAGGCTACCCCGATTGGCCAGCACACGTTCTTTTATACCCACCAAGCCCAAGCCCTTAGCGGGTGCATTCGACGATTCTGGCTGTGGCAACCCCTTACCATTATCTGCAATGCGTAAAAGCAGCCGCTGCTCCTGCGCATCAACCCACACATCAATCACAACCAGAGTGGCGTTCGCGTGTCGCAGCACATTGGTCAATGCCTCTTGAATGATTCGATAAGCCGCCACCGACAAGCGTTGTGGTAACTCGACTCCCATCAAATCAACTTGTAATTGATAGCTAAGCTCAGCATCTCCACGCGCCTGACGTTGCCGGATTAATTCACGCAAGGCCTGCTCAAGCGCAATATGATGTTCTTCATCACCCTGCAAACCATACGGTCGAAGCTGCACCAACAAACTTTTTAATTGCGACAAAATACTACTGCTGTTGTCGTACATCGCGCGTGCGCAATCTTGTAATGCGGATTGACCATTCGATTGTTTTACGAGGTAGGATGCATCCACTTGTATCGCGGTGAGTAATTGCCCAAACTCGTCATGCAAATCATGCGCTAACTGGCGTCGTTCATCTTCTTGCACATCTTGCAGCCTATGCAGTAATTCGCGCTGCTTAGCTAACTGCTCAGTTAGCGCTGCTGACAAATGATTGAGTGCCTGCCCGATTTGATTTAGCTCACGCGTGGCGCAGGTCGCAATAGGATGGCCGTAGTCGCCACCTTCGATCCTAGCAATACCATTCAGAATGTCATTCAGTGGTGACAGGGCATGGCGCACGCTGAAACCTAATGCCATCACCAAGACCAACACCAACAGACTAAATAAGGCAACTTGTAGCCAGGCGCTGTTGATGGCCTCCGATATTTCCGGTTGTGGATTCGGCTCGAGCATCACGGTGACGAGTTCGCCATTGGGTCGCTGCACAGATAAAGAATAGGCAGACAGTTCCACATCACCCGTCATAAACCGATTCAACCAAGGCAGTGACGTCAGCGGAAGTGGATCAGCAATCTGAGTCAAACGTTGACCCTGATTATCTAACAGCGCCACATGAAAATGGCGTAATGTTTCACTATGATTAAGCTGATCAATTCGAAATGCGTGCTGCTCTAGTGATGCACCGTCTTGTAATTCAGAGAGAACAGTCATCAATTGACCGACACGTTGACTGCCTTCTATCTCATCCGAAATATCCTGCCGCGCAGAAAAAAGTGTCAATGCAAAAGCAAGGATAAGCATTAGCAAACCTACTAAGCTTAGTCTTAGCAAAAGTCGTGTGACTAATTGCATGATCGCTCCAAAATCAATAACAAGGTTGTGCCCAGAAGATTTATTTCTAAGCGTTAAATAAAAAGATTATACGTGTGAGTGATGTCATCTCGCGCTGATACGCACTACAATGATCTGGCAGTAAATGCATGCTGCCGAAGGTATGACATGCCAGCCACTCATGAAGCACTGCCGTTTCTGCGCGAGATTTTAATTTTTCTGGCGTTGGCGGGCGTGCTCATTCCACTTTTGCAGCGCTATCGCGTGAATAAAATTCTGGGCTTTCTTGCCACTGGTGTATTACTGGGGCCGTTTGGTTTGTGGTTATGGGTGGGTCATTTGCCTTGGCTACAAAACTTTACCTTTGTACGCGTTGAAGGTGTCGTTGAGTTAGGTCACTTAGGTGTTTTATTTCTGATGTTCAGCATAGGGCTTGAACTATCTGCTGAACGACTATGGGGATTGCGGCACTGGGTTTTTGGCGCGGGCACGGCACAAGTTTTATTATCCGCATCCTTACTAGGTGCAGTGGCGGTACTGCTTGATCAACCGCCTGAAGTGGCAATTCTTCTAGGCTTGTTATTTTCACTCTCTTCTACTGCGGTCGTTATTCAGTGGATGACTGATCATCATCTTCTGACTCAGCCTCATGGCTTAGCGAGTTTTTCTATCTTGATGTTTCAAGATGTTTCCGTAGTTCCCATACTCATAATGACGGGTTTGCTGGCCCATGGCGCCACACCGAATTATCTGAGCTTGATGTCAATGGTGCTTTTTAAATCTGTACTGGCGATCTTGCTTATTTATCTTGTGGGCCGACGACTGTTTCGTCCTTGTTTTAAAGTACTTGCGCGTGAACATCAACCCTCGACATTTGTTGCGCTGGTGTTGTTATCGACATTAGGTTTAGCGGGTCTGACTGAGTGGGCCGGGTTGTCTATGGCATTAGGTGCATTTTTAGCGGGTCTACTACTCGCTGAAACTGAGTTTCGACATGAAATTGAAGTCACCATAGAACCCTTCAAAAGTTTGCTACTCGGTTTATTTTTCATGGCCGTCGGTATGCAAACCGATATGCGATTAATGATCTCATCCCCTTGGATGATTCCTCTGTTAGTTCTGGGCTTGTTCGTTATCAAAGCCTTGGTACTCACCCCCCTTCTCAAGTTGGGTGGCCTGAGTTGGGGACATGCCATAGAAAGCAGCCTGATGATGAGTCAAGGCGGAGAATTTGCTTTCGTGGTGGCTGCCGATGCAACTACTAAGGGATTATTTTCTACTGAGCTTGCGCATCAGGTGTTACTGATCGTTAGTCTGTCGATGTTTGCAGCACCGGAGGTGGCGCGCATGGGTCATGTAATTGGCCGCTGGTGGGATCACCATCACCATCCGCTGGAAGCACGATTGGAATTAGCCGAAGTAGCAGCGCTTGAGAATCACGTCATCATCGTTGGCTTTGGCCGCATGGGACAGTTGGTCGCTGAAGTACTGACATCACAAAAAATTCATTATGTAGCGATCGACATCGACATGATGCGCTCTACGAACAAACATAGCTTGGGTCAGCCCGTTTATTTGGGTGATGTGAGTCGACCTAAATTATTACATCGGGTTCATGCCAGCACAGCTCGCGCCATCGTTCTGACGATGGATCATCCCGATGCCACGTTGAACGCCGCTTGCGCGATTCATAAAGAATTTCTGCACACTCCCCTACTAGCACGCGCGCATGACGAACAACATGCTAAGACACTACTCCACGCAGGCGTGACGTGGGTCGTTCCGGAGGCGCTGGAAGCCGGGCTGCAACTGTCCGCCTATGTGTTGGAAATTTTTGGAATTGAACGCTTACAAGCGGCCGAAGCCATTCGCAAAGAGCGTGCGATGCGGCTAGGGCAAGTTAATGATCGGAGAAACGCACCAGCCTGATGCCATAGCGCTGGCAATCATCGTGAAAGCGCGGGCTGACGAGATAGCTAAACTCCACAGATCGCGCACCTGCAATCGGATCAGAGTAATCGTTCGCTGGCCGCCCTGGATGACACATTAACAGCGTGCCGTTCGGAGTTAGTTCTAACCATCCACGCATATGGCCTTCAAAATTTGCATTGGCATTAAGTGCATACAAACCACCAAAATGCTCTGTACATTTTAAACCGTACTGCTCAACAAAATTTGAAAAACCGCGGCAGGCATAACGCAACACAAAAGTTTTCAGTTGACTGCCGTTGTCATCGATTAAACGATCGGGTGTGCGCACCCAAGGGCGGCCCTTTTCTTCAGGCCAGCGCAATTCAATGGCCTCCATCATCGCCTGACGAATCACAGGAAAAGCATGTACATGCTGATGACCATCAATAAAATCGGGCAAACGTCGAAAATGCTGTGCAAAAAGATCAAGTTGTCGAAGAAAGCGCTCTTTGATTTTATCGACTGTCACCAGTCCTACTTGGGTAGCAATCAACCAGTGAATTAAAGGACGATTACCGTTGGTGTTGGGAAAGGCATGGGTAAGATTGAGATGTACACCCACATCGGCACGATCTTGCATGTCACGCAAACGTTGCGCTCCTTCGGGCCAGTAAGGTCCTTCCGTCAATACTGAGGTAGCAGTTAAGCGACGACAAGCGATCAGATCGAGAATGCCCTCAGAAATACTTTTCGACTGACCGAAATCATCGGCACACAACGTAAGATTTCGCGGCTTGGCTATCATGCAGTCTCTCCAGAAGCAAACGCCCAATAGCGCGCCAACACAAACGTCAGCGCCGCCACCGCCACCAACACCAATGCCAGCGCAACGCGATAGTCCAGCGCGGTGTAACGTAGCAGCAACCAATACAAGACTTCGTTGACGGCAAAGCTCAACAAAGCGACTAAAAAGAAACGCCCGCGCGAATTCGCTGCAGGAGTTTCTTGATCCCGAAAAGTAAAGTGACGATGACCGCTATGACTGACCTGAAAAGCCAGCAAAAATCCCAGTATGTTCGCTAATAAGGGCGCTAAGCCCAGTGGAACTAAAATCAGTGCGACGCTGCCGAGATGAACTAACATGGCTGTCACGCCCACCACACCAAACCAAAAAAGCTGGCGCGTCATCGCTATTTTTGTGGCTTAGTCGGGTGCTGAGCGCTGCGCACGATACGACTAACAAAGTATGCTGGGCGCTGCTTCACCTCGTTAAAAATTCGGCCTATATACTCGCCCAATATGCCTATCGAAAGCAGCTGCACACCACCGAGAAAGGTAATAGCGACCACCAGTGTGGGCCAACCACTCGAGTCATTACCAAATAACAGGGTCTCGATGACGACGTAGATCGCATAGGCAATCGATGCAAATGAAATGACACCGCCCACCACCGTCCATAAGCGTAGCGGTACATTGGAAAAGGCCGTCAAACCCGTCGCAGCTAATCGCAGCAAGCTCATAAAATTAAAGCTACTCGCACCATGCCGACGTGGATCAGTACGAACCTTAATACCGAGGCGAGTAAAACCGACCCAGTTGTAGAGGCCTTTCATGAAGCGGTTTCGTTCCGGCATACTATTCAAAGCATCAAGCAATGCGCGATCCAGCACGCGAAAATCTTGCGTATTCTCAGGAATCTTATTGCGCTCACCAAAGTTCAGTAATCCATAAAACACATGCGTAAATGCGCGTTTTAGGAAAGATTCATCATTCCGATCAGAGCGAACCGCAAACACCATGTCGTAGCCACGACGCCACTGCTCTATAAACGCAGGAATTAATTCGGGGGGATGCTGAAAATCGCTGTCAATCAGCACCGCTAAATCACCCTTGGCTTCGGCAATACCGGCAGTCAGTGCTATTTCTTTGCCAAAATTTCGCGAGAGCTGAACTAGAGTGACTGGCAAATCATCCATCACGCTCATCACTCGCTCTACCGTGGCATCGCGACTGCCATCATCCACCACGATCAACTCATGCCTCAAACCGAGATCGTTCATCAAGGTATGCAGGGTGTCGAGCATAGGCAGAATGTTGCCTTCTTCATTAAAAGCAGGCAGCAGACACGTTATCAAGGGGTCCGCTGGTCGTTCAGCCGCGCGCGCGCGCAACATAAACTCCGAAGCGCTGTCTTCGAGCGGCGTATCCATAGCAATCGGTAAATCAGTTTTCATGGGGGCAATCAGGCGCCCTCGGGGGTGGCGCGAACATCGCGGAATGTAATGGCAGGAGCGCCATGGGTCAAGCGGTGCGCACTCTAGGAGCCTTTTGAAGGTTAAGCCATCACCCAAGTTACTGAAATTAATAGCTTTTGCTTAGCCGCATGGTGACGTAAGGTCTGTCCTTTTACAGTCCCAATCCCAAGACTCTGCCCCAAACCTGTGAGTAGTACATAGTCCCACGCCGCATGATCTGGCCAGAGCCTAGACACACCCTTATTCATCCTAGCCTCAGTAATTGAGTCAATCTGAGTTTTTCAGTAGTTATTTAATTGAGTGCTTGAATGTTCAAGTCTGACGCACTATGCGGCCTCGAAAAATCTCACACTTACGCTCAAATTGATTCTCTTGCTTTGTTATTTGTTGTCATATGTCGACGCTTATAGTTCATCCTTAATTTTTTTTAAAGCACTGTTTTTTCTTTCACAAAGCACTCACTTTAGCGGTGCAAATCAGCAACAAAAAATAACTTGTGGTTGTTAATTACGACTAACAACTTAGTTAAATTTGATTGGGCGTTACACCAAAGTTTATTTATTCTTGAATTGATTTAACTACAAACAGAACTAGGTCAATAAATTGAAGCATCTAATGTATAGTATGGGTCGTTGAATTGTGTTCATCTGAACAATCCATCCTGATTACATGCATAAGGAAATATCAAAGTGACCAAGCGTCCACGCCCCGCAGATGTATATCTCCGATTCCTGCAATTGACAGAAACAGTTCGAGGGATGCCTGCACTACCGCCCCTTGAGCCCCTCGAAGAACGCATACTTGAACTGGTCGCATACGCACGCCAGAAAAAAGAGCGACTGTCGGTTAAAGATTTAATGGGTAAACGAGAACTGGGCTCACCAGCAATGCTCCACGGTCGTTTGAAATCCATGCGAGAAAAAGGTTGGATCCGACTCGAAGAAACCGAAGACGCGCGCCGTAAGCAATTAGAACTGACTCAGGCAGCGTTAACGCATTTTGACAAACTCTCTCGTTGCCTAATACAAGCGGTCAAAAAATCAGGGCTACTCTAGCGCAGTAACTATTGGTTTCAAAGGGGGTAATAACCGGTTGGTTTTGCCCCGAATTAGTCTTCGACTAAAGTATTCACTTCCTCATAGTGATGTACACCGCCACCGCTATCGCCAAAGCCACGCCCAGTTCCATTCCTACGATTACCCATTCCAATACTGTTCTCCCTTAGCGAATTTAGCGGGGCTATTTCTTATAAGCACTGCATCTTTGAATCAATTGGTCGGAAATTCCGATCTTGAGCGATCTACCAACATCAAGCATATTTAATCCGTATTATCTGTCTATCGATAATTGTTTGACGTCTGAAATCTTTTTGAGATTTTTTTCTTTCCATTGAAGACCCGTTAAAGTCTTTCAGCATTACCCTATTGATAGCGCCGCTCTCAATAACGCAGCGGCTATCTCTTGTATCGATTCAAAAACATCATTTTTGAATTTTTTCACATGACACATCTCAATTAAACCTTAGCCGCTACCAAGCTATTAAGCTGAAATAGTGCCAGGCACTTATAAGCTTCCCAATCCTCACTCAGGCGGGCATACAAAACTAATTTCAAAGGCAAGTGTTTCAATGTAGAATAAGTCTAGATGCAAATTATTCTCATTTAGATCGGCAAGTAATGAGTTGGACTGGATTGCCCTATTTAAGGCCCAAGCAAACTACCTTCTGCTTCTTACCTCAGCTTATACGATATGTCTAACAAGCTTCCCGAACATCTGACGCTAGCTAGTCTTACTACTGGCGAAGAAGCAAATATTCTCAATCTGAACGTCACTCCTGAACTGAAAAACCGTTTGACTGCGCTCGGCATACAGAATGGCAAACCCGTGAAAGTCGTGCGCCGTGGGGCGCTGGGCGGGCCCATTCATTTACGAGTCAGTACCACCGAGTTTGTCCTGAGACTTGCAGAGGCAGACCTAATCAGCGTTACTCGTTTTACAGCACTCACGGCCTAAGAGAAGTTACATGAAGCAAATCGCTTTGCTTGGAATGCCCAACACTGGCAAGTCCACCCTCTTCAATCGACTTACCGGTGCCCATGCGAAAGTAGGTAACTGGCCAGGGATCACCATCGAATTGTTGGCCTCGAGACTGCTTATTGGTGATCAGATGGTGCAGTTAATTGACCTGCCTGGCGTCTATGATTTAAATAGTGAATCAGAAGATGAAAAGGTTGTCACCACTTTCCTCTCGCAACAGACCTGTGATTTGCTTGTGATCGTTTTGAACGCGAGTCAGCTCGACCGTCAATCCCTGCTACTGGCGCAGCTAATGCCACTAAACATTCCCATGGTGGTCGTACTCAACATGGCTGACGAAGCAAAGTCGCTCGGCATTACGATCAATGTCGATGGACTCGCCGAATCACTCGCAATGCCAGTGTGCCTGTTGTCGGCCAAACGCGGTCAAGGCATAGAAAAATTGCAGTCGACACTGCGGTATGCACTACGCAATCATCATAGGGGCGCACCTAACAACCATTCGGTCGATGTCGCATCCGTGATCAATCACCACGTAGAAATACCAGCACAAGCCAGCCACCAAACGACCGAGCGCATGGATAAGCTATTGCTTCATCCTTGGTTAGGACTGCCAATCTTTCTCGGGGTAATGCTACTGCTATTCGAAGCTGTATTCGTTTTCGGCAAACCCCTACAGGATGGTATGGCCTGGATCTTTACTAGCGTACGCGAAGTCATACTGGAACCGGCGATGACCTCCTTTTCGCCTGTCATACACGGACTGCTGCTGGATGGCATTTACAACGGACTTGGTACTGTGGCCAGCTTCGTTCCCTTAATCGTGTTGTTCTTTCTTTTTATTGGTATCGTCGAAGATTCAGGCTATTTGTCGCGCGCCGCATTTTTGATGGATGCGCTGATGGCGCGATTGGGTCTTGATGGTCGTAGCTTTGTGATGTTGCTAATGGGTTTCGGTTGCAACGTGCCGGCATTGATGGGTACTCGGGTTATTCGCTCGCGCGGTCTGCGTTTGCTGACTATGTTGGTCATCCCTTTTTCGCTGTGCTCGGCACGCTTACAAGTATTCGTTTTTTTCACTGCTGCGTTATTCTCTGCCAAACATGCACCACTGGTGCTGTTTTCACTTTACCTAGTGAGTATTTTGGTTGCCATGTTCACGGCACTTCTTTTTAAAGGCCATTACGTAAACAATGATCCATTCGTACTCGAGATGCCGCCTTATCGCTTCCCGACGGCTCGTCAGATCGTGCTGCGTGGGTGGCATGAAGTAAGGCATTTCCTGACCCGCGTGACGCGATTCATCGTACTAGGCGTGGTGCTGGTCTGGGTTCTAACGAATTTCCCGCAAGGCGTCACACCTGCAAGCAATGCAAGCTGGGCTGGCGTTATCGGTAACTGGCTCGACCCAGTGCTAAGCCCGCTTGGTATCGACCCTAAGCTGACCATCGCGCTGGTGTTCGGCTTCGTCGCAAAAGAAATCATGATCGGCTCACTAGCGGTGATTTACGGATTGGAAGGTGACTCTCTGGTTCAGGCCATTGTGCAGCAGATGAACTGGATACAGGCCTACAGCTTCATGCTATTCGCGCTGATCTACACCCCCTGCCTGTCGACTATAGCCACGATTCGAAATGAATCGCGCAGCATCAGCTTCACCGCTGTGGCAGTGGCTTGGCCACTAGTCGTTGCATGGATAGTGGGCTTCGCGTTCTACCAGATCGCGACACGGCTAGCCCACTAAGCCTGCTGGTCAGCCAAACTCATTGAATTAATGGGCAGTTAATCCGGCACTACACCTCTTACAAAAGACTCGGTAGCTGACCCATCCTGCAGTCATTTCCCATCAAGCGTACTGCGGTGCTGCTCCTCTGCAAATACCCAAGTATTCTCAGCCAGACCATACCGACTAGCTGACCGTCAGCAATTAAGCTTGCCATTCTGAGGAACATGTTGGCTTTCTAATGGTCGAACGCTCACCAACTCAAAGAAAGCCGCGCCTGAGATGTGGCTTTTAATAAAGAACATCGATTTGTTTAGCATTTGCTTACCACTATGGAACAAGAACAAAGTTTGCACAAAATCAAATGTGGCCAGACATCAACACATCACATTCTCATTATTGCAAACCGATAAAAAGGAAAGCTCATGATCGATGAAGCATGGATCAAGGAACTGCGGGAAGTCAAACGCAATCACCCAACCGATCATCTGCATCAGCCAGCACCTGTTCCGCACGATCACGACGCTGCGTTGGCCATCCACACCAATGAAATTCAGCGTCTGGAACGTAAACGCATCGCTCTTGATTTGCATGATGACGTGGGAGGTAATCTCAGCGCACTAAAGATGTTGCTTAGCCATGTATGGAAAAAGCTGCCTGATACGCCCTATCTGACTGAGCAATATCTCTACTTGGATCAACTCGTCGACACTTGTATCGAGTCGATTCATAAAATTTCAGCAAATCTTTTACCTGATGCGCTTCAAGCAGGACTATCTTCAGCTCTTACCTCGTTAGCCACCGAATTTACCCATCAAACATCGATACCGTGCAAATTTCACGGCAATCTACATTTGGTCAGCGTCGATAAAAACATCGCCACACTGCTATTCAGAATTACTCAAGAAGCCCTAACCAATGTTCGCAAGCATGCGCAAGCTAGTGCAGTAGAAATACACTTATATAGCTCAGACCATGAATTACAACTGGAAATTATCGACAACGGTTGTGGCATACCAGAGCAACAACGGTACAGCTCGCAGTCATTCGGTTTACAAAGTATGCTCGAACGTAGTGCTGAATTGGGTGGTCGACTATTAATCGCCACCGGCGCAGATAAAGGCACATTGCTCTCTGTGCGCGTACCCTATTTTTCCTGCGTTACTACCTAGATTATATTTTCTACACCTGCAAACAATGTCGCCGGCGTCTAGGTTGCCCTCGCCACTGACAGTTTTAGTGGTTGACGACCACACTATTCTTCGCGAGGGTTTAAAAAAAATAATCGGCCACAGCAATGAATTTATCGTCACTGCAGAAGCAGATAGTGGCCAGGCCGCCATCCAACGCGTGCGCGACGCAGACTTCGATGTGGTCATACTAGATATTTCTCTGCCTGACCGAGATGGTATCGACGTTCTAACACAAATAAAAAAAGAATTTTCTTCCCTGCCCGTTTTGATTCTAAGTTTATATCCCGAAAGTCAGTACGCTATACGCGCACTAAGGGCTGGTGCCGCAGGATACTTGAATAAAAAATGTACGCCTGATGAATTACTAGAAGCGATGAAAACTGTGGCAACTGGCTTGAAATACATTACAGCGGCAGTCGCTCAAGAATTAGCGCAGAGTTTGACTAAAAACAAATTCGGCAATCTCCACTCGGCTTTGTCTAATCGCGAATACCAAACACTCATCATGATAGGTGCTGGACAAACGGTGACAGAAATTGCTGAGCATTTATCACTATCAGTTAAGACTATCAGCATGTATCGATCACGTTTGCTACTAAAAATGAGTTTACGCAATAACGCTGAATTGACGCACTACGCTTTACGTCATCAGCTCGTGCCCGATTTACCTTAAAAAAGCGTTCTCGCCAATTTCCATAAACAGTGTTTGCACTCTTGATACCGACGACGCCTCAAGATGTGGGTTGAAAAGCCGTTAATACGCTTATACAAAGTTAACGGCGGGGTTAATCCCAGCCAGCACAGGAAAAAATCATGAAAATCAATCCGTTGGCGGTGAATGAAACACCCGCTGATCCTTCTGCGGAAAGGCCCGCGCCCCTGCCTATCCATGGCGGGAAACAGCCCGTGCACGCAGCTAAAACGCCGGTCAGCCATTCCAGACCGGCGCATTTGAGTAGCCCTGGCTCATCAGGTCGTTCTGTCAATTCCAGCCGAATTGCTGAAATCCGACAGAAAATTGCTGATGGAAGCTATCCGATCGACGCGGCACGTATTGCAGATAGCCTACTTAATGCGGCGCGCGATTTTTTTATCCGCCGCCGTTAATAAATAAGCCTGGGCACGTAATTCACTTGAATTAATTCGCGACCGAGCAAACGAGTCGCTTGCCTGCACGCGCTGGCGGATTACACAAGCCACAGTGGTAAGCACAATTTAAATCGAAAGTGTGAGTGACGAAACTACCCTTACACTTTTTACACTCCACCAGTGTCAGCATCTTGCTATCGAAAAAACGCAGCAAGGTCCATGCCCTTGTAAGCGATAACACCGGCGCTTGTTTAGGCTCCAGGAATATCTGCTCTAAGTACAGCTGATAGCTTTTGATGACAGCAGAGATGCCGCTTACTTCTGCGTTCCTCAGTAAATAGCGGTGGATATTTATAAACAAGGAAGCATGAATATTCGGCTGCCAATTCACAAACCAGTCGGTCGAAAAAGGCAACATGCCTTTGGGTGGCGATACACCACGAATTTCCTTGTACAGTCGTAAAAGACGCTCTCGCGAGAGACTAGTCTCAGTCTCAAGCACTTGAAGCCGTGCTCCTAATTCGATCAACTGCGAGGCAATAACAATTTGCTCGCCATCCGATACAACGCTTTTAATCGCCATAGCGACCATCCACTAGTGGAGAGATCATTGCTTTCCCTCAGTAGGCTGAACGGCCATCAATAGCGCAGCATGAGTCGTTGCAAGTGAAATATCTCGGCCTTGACTCGCGAGTATTTCAATAATGGCTTCGTCTTCAAAGCGCAGCCGCGCCAACATCATGTTGCTGGAAGCTAGCCTAATGACCTGAGCGCTGGATAAGCTGTCGAGAACATCCACTAATCCGACCGGCAAGCCCAAACGGAATATGGCGCTTGCTCGATCGGCTCGAATCATCTGACGTTCCAGCATCAGATAATTCAAATTCGCGTCTCGAATTTCAGTCAGAATTTCATTATTTTTCACACGACTTCCTTCGCTATAGACGAACACAAAAAATGTGCTTCTAAGACTATTTTGCGATGAACAGTTGCTTGTGGGAAGCGGTGTGAATCGGTTTATTTTGTCAGTTAACGGTACTTATTTCTGTCGGTGTTTGTCTGACAAAAAAATTGAAAAAATTAATGACTAAAATTTATAGTTCATAACTGTCATGCCCTCCTGATAACGCGTTCTCAACCATCTTTCGCGTCAAACTCGGAGCGAGTAATTCAATGAAGGTAAATACATAACTACGCAAATAAGCGCCTTCTTTCAAAGCTACCCGCGATAAATTCATACCAAACAAATGGCCCGCCGGAATCGCCTTGAGATTGACATCGCGCGTCGCGTTATACGCCAGCCCCGCAATAATGCCTATGCCCATGCCGAGTTCTACATAGGTCTTAATAACGTCCGCATCAATCGCTTCCAGAATCACATCCGGTTTTAGTCCACGACGTGCAAATGCCTGATCTATTTTATTTCGACCTGCGAATGCGGCATCGTAAGTAATGAGTGGGTAAGCCGCAATATCTTCTAACGTAATCGATTTAAGTTTTAGTAGTGGATGATCCGTGGGAGTAATAACCATATGCTCCCATTGAAAACAAGGTAAGGACACCAAACCATCGACTTCCGCAATCGCTTCGGTGGCAATCGCCACGTCTGCCAGATTATTAATCACCATCTCCGCGACTTGCTTAGGATTACCCTGCAATAGTGACAGTCTCACCTTAGGAAATTTTTGCGAGAACTGCTGCACGACTGATGGCAGAGAGTAGCGCGCTTGCGTGTGCGTGGTAGCGATCGTTAAGCTGCCTGAGTCCTGCGCAGCGAATTCCTTACCTATACGTTTTAAGCCCTCGACTTCTTGCAGTATTAATTCCACCGATTTGAGGACTTGCCGACCCGGCTCGGTCAAGCCGCGTATGCGCTTTCCATGCCGGCTGAAGATATCGATCCCTAGCTCTTCCTCCAGCTCAATAATGGCTTTGGAGACGCCCGGCTGCGATGTAAACAGCGCCTTAGCAGCATCGGTGAGGTTGAAATTTTGCCTAACCGCCTCGCGGACAAAACGAAATTGATGGAGATTCATAGGGGGACTCCGGTCGGATCCACAAAAAAATAATTTAACTTATTGATTTAAATGACTTTTATATTATTTGATGTTATTTAAAAAACTTTTTATTGCGCCAAAACTCTTTATATCCACAAATCATATAAGCAAATAAATTCTCTGTCGTTTGGAATATAGACGAAGTTTATTAGCATTTCGGCTTCTTCGCGCGAGGCCTTATGACTTTGTCTTATGTAGTTTCTGGATTTGCCGTCGGCTTATTGGTCGGCTTGACCGGCGTGGGCGGCGGATCGCTGATGACGCCCTTACTCACGCTTTTGTTTGGCATCAACCCAGCCGTCGCGGTGGGTACCGACCTCGCCTTCGCGTCCATCACCAAATCGGCCGGCACTATTGCCCACCGCATTCGTGACAACGTGCATTGGGATATCGTCATTCGTCTGTGCCTGGGCGCATTGCCTGCCGCTATCGTGGCCACGCTTGCTCTGAAATATTTCGGCGCGCTCGATAAACACATCGGCCAAATCATTCGCTATGTGATCGCGTTCTCAGTCGTCCTGACGGTGCTGGCTATCATTGGTCGTGGCCGAATGCTAGCCTGGATTAATGCCCACCCCGAGCGGCAGCTGCATGGCCGCAGACAGGTAATCGCAACCATCGTGGCAGGCGCAATCATTGGCGCGCTGGTGACTATTTCCTCCATCGGCGCCGGTGCGGTCGGTGCGACGATTTTGGTGCTTCTGTATCCCAACCTCAAACCCTCTGAAGTCGCCGGAACGGATATCGCCTACGCGGTGCCACTGACTGCGATTGCCGCTTTCGGGCACTGGTGGTTGGGCTCTATCAATTGGGAACTGTTAGTCACACTGTTACTCGGCTCAGTGCCCGGCATCACTTTAGGTTCACTTGTTTCACGCTCTGTGCCTGAAAAATTTTTACGCGGCCTGCTTGCCGCTACGCTCACCGGTGTAGCCGCTAAGTTGGTGCTGTAAACGGATTAACCCAAGGACTACCTCATGTATCGCTACGACCAATACGACCATCAGATCGTTAAGGAACGCGTCGCACAATTTAAAAGTCAGGTTGAACGTCGCCTGAGTGGTAAATTGAGCGAAGATGAATTCCGCCCACTCAGATTACAAAACGGCCTCTACCTTCAGCGCCATGCTTACATGTTGCGGGTGGCAATTCCTTATGGACTATTGTCGTCGACACAGATGCGCAAGCTAGGCCATATTGCTCGCGCCTATGATCGCGGCTATGGGCACTTCACTACGCGCCAAAATATTCAATACAACTGGATAGAGCTCGAGCAAACGCCGGAAATTCTGGCTGAGTTGGCCACTGTTGAAATGCACGCGATTCAAACCTCGGGCAACTGCATCCGTAACATCACCTCGGATCAATTCTGCGGTGTGGCTGCCGATGAATTAGCCGATCCGCGGCCTTACATAGAAATTCTGCGTCAGTGGAGCACCTTTCATCCTGAATTCGCTTACCTGCCGCGCAAATTCAAAATTGCGGTGAACGCGGCAACAGAAGATCGCGCTGCGGTGCAGGTTCATGACATTGGTCTTAACCTCATTAAAAATGCATCAGGCGAACTCGGATTCCAAGTACTGGTGGGTGGTGGCCTCGGACGCACCCCGATTATTGGCAGCGTGGTTCGTGAATTTCTGCCATGGGAACATCTACTGACCTACATCGAAGCCGTTATGCGTATCTATAACCAATATGGACGTCGCGATAACAAATATAAAGCGCGCATAAAAATACTGCTTAAAGCTATAGGGGTAGAAGAATTTACCCGTCAGGTTGAAGCCGAGTGGCTGCACTTAAAAGATAGTCCCAGCACGATCACTCAAGAAGAATTAAAGCGTGCCAGCAGCTACTTCGCACCGCCTGCTTACGAAAATTTACCCACCGACGAAAGCGCATTGCAAACGCTACGTTCATCTAATAAAGCATTCTCAAATTGGGTGCAGCGTAATGTTCGCCTGCACAAAGTAAATGGTTATGCGATCGCCACACTGTCACTAAAAAAAACCGGCGTTCCACCGGGTGATGCGACCACGGACCAAATCGATTTTGTCGCTGACCTCGCTGAACGCTACAGCTTTGGTGAATTGCGCGTCACTCATGAGCAAAACCTCGTACTCGCTGATGTGAAGCAATCGGATTTATTCAAGCTATGGGAAGAACTCAAAGCGCACGGTTTGGCCACACCGAATATCGGCCTGCTGACCGATATTATTTGCTGCCCGGGTGGTGATTTCTGCTCACTCGCCAATGCTAAATCAATTCCAATTGCTCAAGCAATCGCTGAGCGTTTTGATAGCCTAGATTTTCAGCATGACATTGGTGAAATCGAACTCAACATTTCTGGTTGCATTAACGCATGCGGTCACCATCATGTAGGCACGATAGGCATACTCGGTGTCGATAAAGATGGATCGGAGTGGTATCAGGTATCGATTGGTGGCGCACAGGGCAACCATAGCGCTATTGGAAAAATTATCGGCCCTTCGTTCGCCGCCGGACAAATGCCTGAAGTGATCGGTCGTCTGCTAGAAGTCTATGTGCGCGATCGCATTGAAGAAGAACGATTCATCGATACCGTTAATCGACTTGGCATTGATCCATTCAAAGATCATGTGTACGCAACACCGATTAAACACGGTGCTTTTGCAGCGGGAGAAGATGCGCATGCCTAAAATTATCAAAGACAAAGCCATCGTCAATGACGATTGGGCACTACTGAAATTAGCTGAAGGTGAAACAGCCGAGACGATTAATGTACCTCCAGGCAAACAGATTGTTCCTCTCAAGGTCTGGTTGGCACAATCAGCGCAATTAAAAGTACGTAGCGACATCGGTGTGTGGATAGCCAGTGATGAACGCGCTGAAGTATTAGGCGATGCCGTAACGACGCTGCCATTGATTGCGGTTGATTTCCCTAACTTCGCTGATGGTCGTGGTTACTCAATCGCGTATCAGCTGCGCGCACGCCAAGGCTTTGAAGGTGAACTGCGTGCTATTGGTGATGTATTGCGTGATCAATTGTTTTATATGCAGCGCGTGGGCTTTAATGCATTCGCCACACGCCCCGACAGAAACATCGACGATGCACTCAAGGGCTTAACGGATTTTTCTGATACCTACCAAACATCGTGGGATCAAAAAACCCCTTTGTTTCGCCGCGTGCCACGCCCATCGGCTGAGGAATCGCTATGAGCACGGCTAATTACGATCAGGTTCTAGCAGCGACTCGCGCTACGCTGGAACGCATCGCTACTGACTTTGCACCTTCGGTCTTTGCATCCAGTCTGGCC
>Ga0214919_10004132_pt1 | contig 21384 bp, 17 predicted proteins | sample LL1503_MetaG_FD_177994 | JGI IMG/M metagenome (GOLD analysis project Ga0214919, IMG submission 177994) | Freshwater microbial communities from Lake Lanier, Atlanta, Georgia, United States - LL-1503 | ecosystem: Environmental > Aquatic > Freshwater > Lake | place: USA: Georgia | collected... | reverse complement strand
GCAGCAGAAGAAAACCCGCTCGGTTTATGGCCAAACAATTTGTTTAGCCCGTCGCACTCGAAATCACCGACCACAATTTCTTGCGGACCGAGGTGGTTATGCCGACCGAAGTCAGTGAGTGCTGAGATGTCATCCCTCATACGAGAAGATGCAGGGCAAATCCTACCTGAGCGCAGATGCGGAAATTACCGCCCAATCAGGCGCAAAGCTCCCCATGCAGTGATGCGAAGGACCGCTTCTAGCGCGATCATGAAGGACATTTTGCTGACCCCATGGGCTCGTTCGATAAAGGTGATTGGAATTTCCGCAATCGATCCCCCGCGAGATATTGCCCTGCGGGTCATCTCAATCTGGAAGCAATACCCCTCGCTTCGAATTGTTGAGATCTCCATCTTCTTTACAAGCGCTGATGTATAGATGCGAAAACCAGATGTTGTGTCCTTAATGCCGAGCGAGAGAACCACATTTGCATACTTATTTGCTGATTTAGATAAGTTCTTGCGAAAGGTGCTCCAGTTGGCAACGCCGCCATCCTTTACATATCGCGATCCGATCAGTAAATCCGCACTTCCTATCCACTCCATCATCTTTTCAAGATCCTTCACCTGATGTGAGCCATCTGCATCCATTTGAATGATGTAGGTGTATCCGCGATCCATCGCTAGTGAAAAACCTGCACGATAGGCGCTGCCCAAACCTTGCTTTCCTGCCCGTTCTATTACTTCGATACCAAGGTTGCGCACAATCTGTGCGGTGCCATCAGGTGATCCATCATCGATTACCAATACATCGCAATCCAGAGGCTTTAGCGCAGCAAGAATCTCGCCGATACTTTCAGCTTCGTTATAAGTAGGTATAACTACTAGTGCAGATCTCATGCGCGTGGGTGTGCCTGCTTGAAGGCTTTTTGTAAACGTTCAGTTGATACATGGGTATAGATCTGAGTTGTAGCAAGTGATGCATGGCCCAAAATTTCTTGAACTGTACGCAAATCTGCGCCACCTTCTAATAAGTGCGTTGCAGCTGAATGTCGAAGTGCATGTGGACCCATGCGTTCGATCCCTTCAATTGCTTCAAGGGCGTTGTACACAACTGTGCGCACTGTTCGTTGATCGATGCGCTTTCCGCGTGCTCCAAGGAAAACAGCGTTTTCCGATAGCAAGTTCTTTATTGAATCTCGTCCATCCTTTAACCAAGCATTCAAAGCCTTCATTGCTGGGTTTCCCAACGGAATCGTTCGCTCTTTATTTCCTTTACCCAAAACACGAATTGTTCGGCGGTCATAATCGATATCACTTAAATCTAAGCCACATAATTCGGCTACACGTGCACCCGTTGCATACAAGAGTTCGACCATCGCAACATCCCGTAATGAAATAGGGGTTTCTTCCTCTGCGGCACGAGTAGCAAGTGAATCCATCGCGGTCTTTGCATCGGCAATTTCCAAAACTTCAGGCAGTATGCGATGCCCCTTAGGTGTTGCCAGCGTCGCTGCAACATCTTTAGCTAAATACTTGTTCTTAACCGCCCACTTTGTAAACAAGCGAACCGAAACGGCTCTGCGAGAAAGGGTTGTCCGTGCTCCCCCTTTAACCTGTTGATTAGCAAGCCAAGAACGCAGATGCACTAGTTCTAAATGTGAAATATCTGCAACACCAATTGTTTCTAAGTGTGTAAGCAATGATTCAAGATCGCCTAAGTAAGCACGGATCGTGTGTACAGAAAGTGAGCGTTCAACCTCTAAGTGGCGAGTAAAAGCTGCAATTAGCTTTTCATAATTTTCGCTCACGTAAATAGTTTACTCGGGCTTACGTCCCTGACGCATAAGGCCAAAGGTAACGGCATCTTCAAGGGCCATGGCAGATGCAGCGATAACGTTTTCATGAACTCCAACGGTGTTCCACTCGCCCTTGCCATCGCTTGTTTCAACTAATACGCGAGTTACAGCACCGGTTCCTAAACGACCTTCAAGAATACGTACCTTGTAATCTGTTAATTCAAGGGTTGAAAGCTCTGGATACAAAGAGATCAAACCTGTTCGAAGCGCATTATCAAAGGCGTTAACTGGACCATTACCTTCGCCACTACAGGTGATCTCTTGACCCTTTGCCGTCACTGTTACTTCAGCCTTGGTTGTAATTGTCTGATCAGCTGCGCGTTCAACAGATGTAACCCAGTGATTGATAGTAAAGAAAGTTGGACGCTTGCCTGACATTTCTTCATGAACTAATAGTTCAAATGAAGCATCGGCCGCTTCAAAGGTAAATCCGCGTGACTCCATTTCCTTGACGCGATCAACGATGCGACCAATGAGCTCTTTATCGCCACCAAGATCAACGCCAAGCTCTTGTGACTTTAATTCAATTGATGCACGGCCAGCCATATCTGACACAAGCATGCGCATATCGTTTCCGACAGATGATGGATCTTCATGCTGATACAAAGATGGATCTACCTTAATTGCGCTGGCATGAAGTCCTGCCTTGTGAGCAAATGCTGAAACACCCACATAAGGTTGGCGACTACTAGGTGCGACATTTGTTACCTCAGCTACTGCATGTGAAATTCTGAAGGCTTCCTGCAGCGCATTTGGAGGAAGAACCAACTGCTTCTTCTTTAATTCGAGGTTTGCAATGATTGTTACGAGATCAGCATTTCCGGTTCGCTCACCATATCCATTTAATGTGCCCTGAACATGTGTGGCTCCTGCAGCCACCGCCGCCATTGAGTTAGCTACCGCACATCCAGTGTCATTGTGGCAATGGATACCTAAGCGAGCAGAGCTTGCCGTTAAAACATCATGAACAACTTGCGACAACTCATCAGGCAACATTCCTCCGTTGGTATCGCACAGGGCGATGACATCTGCGCCAGCTTCTGCTGCAACTCGAACAACTTCTAGCGCGTAGGCGCGGTTGCTGCGGTAGCCATCAAAGAAGTGCTCTGCATCAAGGAAAACTCGTTGACCTTCTTCACGAAGATGTGTAACAGAGTCGCGGATCATCGCAAGGTTTTCATCAAGAGTTGTTTTGAGTGCAAGATCAACATGGCGATCAAAGGCCTTTGCGACAAGGGTTACTGCAGGTGCTCCACTGTCACGAAGTGCACCAAGCAAAACATCATCTGCGGCCTTTGCATTGGGGCGGCGTGTAGCACCAAACGCCACAAAGGTTGCGTTCTTGAGCTTTAACTCTTTTTTGGCGAGTGCAAAAAATTCAGTGTCCTTTGGGTTTGCTCCGGGCCATCCACCTTCAATAAAACCAACACCCAAATCATCCAAATGACGTGCAATATTGAGTTTGTCATGGACCGAGAGGTTTAGTCCCTCTTGCTGTGCACCATCACGAAGAGTTGTGTCATAAATATGAAATGAATCATTAACTGGCATTACTTAACCGTGCTCATCCAGTTGTGCTTATCTGCGAGTGTGCCATGTTGAATTCCAAGTAAGTGATTGCGAATCTGCATCGTGATTGTTCCTGGTTGACCATCGCCAGTGACCCATGTACCCATGGCACTTTTTGCCTGACCAACAGGAGAAACAACGGCAGCTGTTCCACACGCAAAGATTTCAGTGATCTCTCCGGATGTGACACCGTCGCGCCAATCATCAACTGAGAGCATTACCTCATCGACTTTGTACCCAAGATCGCTAGCCACAGACAAAATTGAGTCGCGAGTAATTCCTGGCAACAAAGTTCCGGTTAATTTTGGAGTTATGACAGTTGCATCTGCGCCTTTTCCCTTTACGAAGTAAAGGTTCATGCCGCCCATCTCCTCAACCCATTTGCGCTCTTTTGCATCGATCCAGACAACTTGATCGCAACCTTCTTTTGCTGCAGCTTTTTGCGCAACAAGTGATGCTGCGTAATTTCCACCGCACTTTGCTTCACCTGTTCCACCTTGAGCTGCACGAACATACTCAGTTGAAATCCATACTGAGACAGCCTTTGATGGATCAAAGTAAGCACCCGCTGGTGTTGCAATAAGAAGGTATGTGGCTTTGTTTGTTGGACGTACGCCTAAACCAACCTCAGTTGCGATCATAAATGGGCGGATATACAGCGACTCCCCCACCTTGTTTGGAACCCAACCAGCATCTTGGTGAACAAGTGCTTCAACTGTTTCCATAAATAATTCAACCGGCATTTCAGGAAGTGCCAAACGCTTGGCAGAGTTTGCAAAACGCTTTGCATTTGCTGTTGGGCGAAATAATGAAATCGATCCATCTGGTTGGCGATAAGCCTTCATGCCCTCAAAGATCTCTTGGCCGTAGTGAAAAACCGCGGTTGCTGGATCTAATGAGATTGGACCGTATGGCATTAAATGTGGTTCGCCCCAACCATCCTTTTCACTCCACTCGCACATCACCATGTGATCGGTGTAGTACTTACCAAAACCACCTTCAGCAACTAGCGCATCACGCGTAGCAGCATCTTTAGCGTTGGGATTGAGAGTGATCTTCATGATTACAGTGCGCTTGCTAGCGCATCTCCAATTTCAGTAGTGCTGCGCTTCTTATCTCCACGTGCCAAAAGATCTGCAGCAACCGCCTTTTCAACTTCGCGTGCAGCATCGGCAAGTCCTAAGTGATCAAGCATCATGGCAACTGACATCACAGTTGCTGTTGGATCAGCTAAGTTTTTTCCGGCAATATCTGGTGCTGAACCATGAACCGGTTCAAACATAGATGGAAACTTTCCAGTTGGATTGATATTTCCAGATGCGGCAAGACCAATTCCTCCGCAGATCGCTGCTGCGATATCGGTCAAGATGTCTCCAAATAAGTTATCTGTCACAACTACATCAAAACGCTCTGGATTAGTAACAAAGAACATCGATGCAGCATCAACATGTAGGTAATCAGTTGATATCGCTGGATACTCCTTAGCAACCTCGTTAAAGGTGCGAGTCCACAAACCACCTGCACGTGTTAGAACATTGTTCTTGTGCACCAGAGTTAACTTCTTGCGCTCACGCTTTGAAGCGCGCTCAAATGCATCACGAATTACGCGCTCTGCACCACGTCGGGTATTAAGACTTTCTTCAGTTGCAATTTCAGCATCTGTACCTTCTGCAAGTACTCCACCAGCGCCAACATATGGGCCTTCTGTGCCTTCGCGAACTACAACAAAATCAATTGGAGCTTTGGTTGCAAGAGGTCCTGTAACACCAGGCATCAAACGTGCAGGACGCAGATTGATGTAGTGATCAAAGGCAAAGCGAAGCTTTAAAAGAAGTCCACGCTCTAGAACACCACTGGGAACAGTTGGATCTCCAACTGCACCAAGCAAAATGACATCAGCCTTTGCAAGCTCTGCCAAAGTTGCATCAGGTAGTACCTCGCCTGTGCGATGCCAAAACGCTGCACCAAGATCATAGGAAGTTTTCTTAAACTCCACTGAATACTTCTTCGCAACAACATCTAAAACCTTGAGGCCTTCACCAACAACCTCAGGGCCGATTCCATCGCCTGCAATAACAGCTAAATTAATTGTTCTCATTACCCCACCAAAGTTACGGAGCGAACAAGTTCTGCTCCAGTGTCCTTCTTGACTGATGTAATGAGATCATCACTGATTTGTGAATCAACGGTAAGTGCCATGAGAGCTTCTCCGCCTGCAGCGCTACGCGCTACCTGCATACCTGCGATGTTGATGCCAGCTTTACCAAGTGCGTTACCTACAGCACCAACGACACCAGGCTTATCTGAGTAACGAAGGAACAAGAGATTTTCTGTTGGTGGAAGATCAAGATCAAAACCATCAATGGCAATAATCTTTTCAACCTTGCGAATTCCCATCAAAGTTCCATCAACGGTAACAATCTTTCCATCGGCAAGTGCTGCGCGAAGAGATATCATGCTGCGGTACTCAGGGCTTTCTGGATCTGTTGTTACAGCTGATGTAACTCCACGCTCTGCAGCAAGTGCTGGAGCATTGACGTAAGTAACATCTGAAAGTCCACAACCAAGTAACGCACCCTTCAGTGCACTAGTTGCAAGGATTGATGAATCATGGCCAGAGATATCGCCCTTAACAGTCAGATCCATGCTCACTGGAGCTTCTCCTGCGATCGCAGTTGCAATCTGAGCCATCTTTTCAACCAAAGGCAGGCTTGGACGAATCTCTTCGTGAATCGCTCCACCCTTTACGTTTACCGCATCAGGAACTAACTCGCCAGCAAGTGCTTTACGCACTGAAACGGCAACGGCGATTCCTGCGCGCTCTTGAGCCTCATCAGTTGATGCGCCTAAGTGAGGTGTTGCAACTACTTGATCCAAAGAAAATAGTGGTGAGTCTGTGCATGGCTCTGTTGAGAATACATCAAGACCTGCACCTGCTACGCGACCTTCGGTGATTGCATCAAACAATGCCGCCTCATCAAGTACGCCACCACGAGCAGCGTTAATGATTCGCACAGTTGGCTTAACCTTTTTCAGCGCTTCTACGCCGATGAGGTTTGCAGTTTCCTTGGTCTTTGGAAGGTGAATGGTGATGAAATCTGAAACCTTGAGGAGTTCATCAAGTTCCACTAAACGAACGCCAAGTTGTGCCGCGCGTGCTGGCTGTAGATATGGATCGTAAGCAACTACATCCATTCCAAATGCCTGCATGCGATGAGCTACCAATTGACCGATGCGACCAAAGCCAACGATTCCTAGAGTCTTTTCAAAGATCTCAGCACCTGTGTACTTTGAACGTGCCCACTTTCCATTACGCAAAGCTGCATGAGCTGGTGAAACAAATCGTGCTGATGCCATCAATAGTGCGATTGCTAATTCAGCCGCTGACACAATGTTTGATGTAGGTGCATTAACAACCATTACTCCAGCAGCTGTTGCTGCAGGAATATCTACGTTATCAAGTCCAACTCCAGCACGAGCAATAACCTTCAGACCCTTTGCAGCTGCAATTGCTTCTGCATCCATCTTTGTCGCAGAACGGATCAAAACCGCATCTACACCTTTAGCAAGTGCTGCTAGAAGTTCAGCACGGTTTGCACCGTCACAGTTAACAACTTCAAAATCAGGACCTAACGCTTCAAGTGTTGCAGGGCTGAGTTCTTCGGCAATTAAAACAATAGGTTTAGCCACGCGCTGCGCTGCCTTCCTTGTAGTCGTCACCCTTTGACTGCTTCATCCATGAAAACATCTTGCGAAGTTCGCGACCAACAGCCTCGATTGGATGCGTCTCGCCCTTTGTGCGAAGTGATTTAAATTCAGGTGCTCCAGCCTCTTGGTCATCGATGAAGCGCTTTGCAAATACTCCGCTTTGGATATCTGCAAGAACTGCCTTCATGTTCTCCTTCACGCGTGGATCAATGACGCGTGGGCCTGAAACATAATCACCGAACTCAGCTGTGTCAGAAACTGACCAACGCTGCTTAGCAATTCCACCTTCATACATGAGGTCAACGATGAGTTTGAGTTCATGCAAGCACTCGAAGTATGCAACCTCTGGCTGGTATCCAGCTTCAGTCAATGTTTCGAATCCGTACATAACTAGCTGTGATGCGCCACCACAAAGAACTGATTGCTCACCAAATAGATCTGTCTCTGTCTCTTCAGTAAATGTTGTAAGGATTCCGCCTGCGCGAAGTCCGCCAATTGCCTTTGCATATGAAAGTGTCAATGGCCATGCATTTCCTGTTGAATCCTGCTCAACAGCAACAATTACTGGAACTCCGCGACCTGCAGCGTACTCACGACGCACAAGGTGTCCTGGACCCTTTGGTGCAACCATGCACACATCAACTGATGCAGATGGCTTGATGTAACCGAAACGGATGTTGAAGCCATGTCCAAAGAACAATGCATCGCCATCTTTTAGGTTAGGAAGAATTGAATCTGTGTAGATGTGGCGCTGTAGGTGATCTGGCGCCAAGATCATAATGACAGTTGATTCCTTAACCGCTTCAGCAACACTGACAACGCGAAGGCCTTCAGCCTCTGCCTTTGCACGTGATGGTGAGCCGTCCTTTAATCCAACTCGAACATCGACACCACTGTCACGCAAGTTAAGTGCGTGTGCATGTCCTTGTGAGCCGTAACCGATGATCGCGACTTTGCGACCCTGGATGATTGATAGATCAGCATCCTCTTCGTGATACATCGTTGCTGCCACGGTATTTCTCCTCATCGTCCTTTGTTGGTTTTAGTTTTGATAATCAGCCTGACCGCTGTCAGCGGTAGGAATACTTTGAGTGCTAAGGGTACGGTCTGCGAGCGAGCCGCTGCCACGTTCGATGGCGACTAAGCCTGATTGAGCTAATTCACGGATGCCAAAACGCTCTAGAGCGTTAAGTAGATCACTGATTTTGGCAGCATCTCCCGTTGCCTCAATCGTCATGTAATCAGCGCCTTCATCAACAATTGATGCACTGTAGGTCTCGAGAACGGCATCGACATCGAAGCGATTCTTTGATGTTGCAGAGATCTTTACGAGCAAGAGTTCAGCCTGAACTGATTCGTCTAGTTTCAACTCAGCGATATGGATGACATTTACTAACTTATCCAGTTGGCGAATTACTTGTTCCAAAGAGTGGCTTTCGACATTGATAACAATTGTCATTCTGGAAATATCTGGATTTTCTGTAGGTCCTACAGCCAATGAGTCAATGTTGTATGCACGACGTGAGAACAAACCTGCAACACGTGCAAGTACACCCGGAGAGTTTTCGACGAGAACGGACAGCGTATGTGTACTCATTAGAGCTCCTGTGAATCCCAGTCGGGCGCAAGTTCTCGCGCGATCATGATGTCATCATTAGATGTACCTGCTGCAACCATTGGCCACACCATCGCATCTCTGAAAACTCGGAAATCAACAACTACTGGTTGATCATTAATTGCATTTGCCTGCTTGATGATTGCATCCACATCTTCAGGACGCTCACAACTTAAGCCAACACAACCCATAGCTTCTGCAAGCTTTACGAAATCTGGAACTCGCTTTGAATCCAAACTTGTATTGGAGTATCGACCCTCGTAGAACAGGGTCTGCCACTGGCGAACCATTCCGAGAGATTCATTGTTGATGATCGCTACCTTGATTGGAATGTTGTTGAGCGCACAGGTTACTAACTCTTGGTTAGTCATCTGGAAGCATCCATCACCATCGATTGCCCAGACAGTTGCATCAGGTGCGCCAACCTTTGCACCCATCGCAGCAGGGACCGCATATCCCATTGTTCCGAGACCACCAGAGTTCAACCAGGTACGTGGATTTTCATACTTCACAAACTGTGAAGCCCACATCTGGTGCTGACCAACACCTGCAACATAAATACCTTCAGGACCAGTTAACGCACTGATTCTTTCAATTACATATTGAGGAGAAAGTGATCCATCCTTTGGAAGTTCATATCCCAATGGATAGGTTGCACGAAGCTTGTTCATTGATGCGATCCAAGGCGTTAAATCAGCCTTATTCTTAGCAAATTCCGCCTTAACCGCAGGGATCAACGCTGCGATGGTGCGCTTCAAATCTCCAACGATTGGTACATCTGCAAATCGGTTCTTACCGATCTCTGCTGGGTCAATATCTGCGTGGATAACCTTTGCATTCACTGCAAATGTCGAAAGCTTTCCGGTTACGCGATCATCAAAACGCGCACCTAATGTAATAAGTAGATCCGCCTTTTGAAGTGATGTAACAGCGGCAACTGTTCCATGCATTCCAGGCATGCCAAGGTGTTGTGGGTGGCTATCTGGGAAGGATCCCAATGCCATCAAAGTTGTAACAACTGGTGCGCCAACGAGTTCAGCTAACTGCATTAACTCCTTGGATGCATTGGACTTGATGACTCCGCCACCTACATAAAAGACAGGCTTTGATGATTGCGCAATGAGCGCTGCTGCATCCTTGATGTATTGATTTTCAGGTTCAAGTTGTGGGTGATATCCAGGAAGTGAAAGCTCCTTTGGATACACAAAATCAGTTTCCTTTTGCAGAGCATCCTTTGCGATATCAACTAACACAGGACCTGGTCGACCAGAGCCTGCGATATAAAAGGCTTCAGCGATTGCGCGCGGAATATCCTTGGGATCGGTGATCAAATAATTGTGCTTAGTAAATGGCATCGTGATTCCACGAATATCTGCCTCTTGGAATGCATCTGTTCCAATTGCAACAGATGGAACCTGCCCCGTGATCGCTACCATCGGAACTGAATCCATTGCAGCATCAGCAAGTGGTGTTACTAAATTTGTAGCTCCAGGTCCAGAGGTCGCAATACACACTCCAACACGACCGGTGACTTGGGCGTAACCAGTTGCAGCATGACCTGCACCTTGTTCATGGCGAACCAAGATATGGCGAATCTTGCTATCAAAGATTGGATCGTAGGCAGGAAGGATTGCACCGCCTGGAAGTCCGAACATCACATCGACGCCAGCAGACTCCAAAGATTGCACGAGTGAACTAGCTCCACTCATCTTCTTGCTCATATCCATCTCCTTTCGCTAATAGAACCCTGGGGTGAAATGAAAAAACCCTCAGATAACTGAGGGTGGCGCATGATCAAGTACCGATCACGCGCCTTTAAATCACCACCACAAATGTTGTGCTCATGCGCTTATTCTCCAATGAAGCAGGCTCAACGTCAAGGGTTGAGATGCAGATCTCACAATTTGGGCAGATCTGCTTAATCGCAGACCGCACCCTTAGATGCAGATCCCACCAACTTTGAATACTTGGCCAAAACTCCACGTGAGTACTTATGTCCCAATGGCTTCCAGCCAACTCTACGAGCAGCTAATTCAGCGGGATCAACTAAGAGATCAAGGGTGCGATTGGTGATATCGATTCGCACAATATCGCCATCCTTAATAAATGCGATCGGTCCCCCATCAACAGCCTCTGGTGCAACATGGCCAACACATAAACCAGTTGATCCTCCAGAGAAACGTCCATCAGTTAACAACAGAGTTGATTTACCTAATCCTGCGCCCTTGATAGCACCGGTAATCATTAACATTTCGCGCATTCCTGGTCCGCCCTTAGGACCTTCATAACGAATGACAACAACATCACCAGCTTGAATAGTTCCATTTTCAAGTGCATCCATCGCAGCTTGTTCACGTTCAAACACTCGTGCTGGTCCTTCAAAACTTTCAATTCCAATTCCTGCTGTCTTGCACACAGCACCTTCTGTTGCAAGGGTCCCTCCAAGGATTGTGATTCCGACATCGGTAGACATTGGTGAGGAAACAGCCTTCAGAATCTGTCCATCTGGATCTGGTGGCGCGATCTCCTTGAGATTTTCCGCCATCGTCTTTCCGGTAACAGTTAATACATCTCCATGAAGTAATCCGGCATCAAGCAATCCCTTGAGAACAACTGGGATTCCGCCAACCTTATCTACATCGCTCATTACAAACTTTCCAAATGGCTTTAAGTCACCTAGCAATGGGACCTTTGAACCAATGCGATGGAAATCATCGAGTGAAAGATCTACATGAGCTTCATTTGCAATAGCTAATAAGTGAAGAACTGCGTTTGTAGAACCACCAAGCGCCATCAAAATGGTGATTGCATTTTCGAAGGCAGGCTTTGTCAAAATATCGCGTGTAGTGATTCCTTGACGAATTAACTCGACAACTGCTGCACCTGATGCGATTGCATATGTATCGCGTCGACGGTCAACAGCTGGAGGTGCTGCAGATCCCGGAAGTGACAGCCCAATAGCCTCACCAATACTTGCCATTGTGTTGGCGGTGTACATACCGCCACAAGCACCTTCTCCTGGGCAAATCGCACGTTCAATTTGATCGACACGATCTTGAGTAATCAAGCCACGTGCACAAGCACCAACCGCCTCAAATGCATCAATGATGGTGACATCTTTGCCATCAACCTGTCCTGGCAATGTTGAACCTGCATAGACAAAAACACTTGCAACGTCGATACGAGCCGCTGCCATCATCATTCCCGGAAGTGATTTGTCACACCCTGCAAAGGTAACCATGCCATCTAAGCGTTCAGCCTGCATTACACATTCAACTGAGTCGGCAATCACTTCACGAGATACAAGTGAAAAGTGCATACCTTCATGGCCCATTGAAATTCCATCAGAAACGGAAATGGTTCCGAATTGCATTGGAAATCCGCCTGCATCAATAACGCCTTGCTTCGATGCTTTAGCTAAACGATCTAAAGAGAGGTTGCATGGTGTGATTTCATTCCATGAAGATGCAATACCAATTTGTGGCTTGACCCAATCTTCATCACCCATACCAACTGCGCGCAACCTTCCACGTGCTGGTGCTCTTTCGAGTCCATCGGTAACTACTCCAGAGCGAGGTTTCATGGTGGGCATGAGAGAATTCTACCCTCTTGATAACGCATTTATCATTCGATTAATTGGAGTAATAAAGTGTCACAATCCGCCCCTGCCGAAACCTTAGATCCAACCAGATGGCGAACTTTGTTCGTTGTCGCTATTTCACAGTTAATGATCGTGTTGGACAGCTCCATTATGAATATTGCGATTCCCAGCGCAAAGGTAGATCTCGGAATCTCAGATGCTAATCAGCAATGGGTAATTACTGCATACACCTTGGCCTTTGGTTCACTGCTTCTACTGGGTGGACGTATTGGCGATTACATGGGCCGCAAGAAGATCTTCTTAATTGGATTGATCGGCTTTGCTGCAGCATCTGCCCTAGGAGGCGTTGCATCTACGCAAGGATTACTTTTTGCTTCACGTGCACTACAAGGAGTTTTTGGTGCACTTCTAGCACCTGCCGCACTTGCAATTATTTCTGTGACCTTCACCGTTCCGAAGGAGCGCGCAAAGGCCTTCGGTGTCATCGGTGCAATCTCAGGTGGCGGCGCGGCGATCGGCTTAATTCTGGGTGGAACCCTCACTGAATTCTTCTCATGGCGCTGGTGTCTAGGAGTAAACACTCCTATCGCTATCTTTGCTGCAATCCTTGCGATCAAGTTTGTTAAGGAGTCAAAAGCACAAGGCGACAACACCTACGACATTCCAGGAGTAGTTACTGCCACTGCAGGTTTATTCTCACTAACCTACGGATTCAATGAAGCAGCCACAAAGGGTTGGTCAAGCTCAACAACCATCTCCTTCTTAGTTGCAGCTGTTGTTCTACTTGTTATCTTTGTGATGATTGAAATGCGCGTTAAAAATCCTTTGATGCCACTTCGCGTAGTAACAGAGCGCAACCGTGGAGGTTCATACCTTGGTTCACTCGTTGTTGGAGCTGGTTTGTTCTCAATGTTCTTATTCCTAGGTTTATACCTTCAGGTAATTTTGGGTTACAGTCCATTGAAATCTGGTTTTGCATTCCTACCATTTACCGCAGGCATCATCGTCTTTGCTGGAATTGCATCGACATTGCTTCCAAAGGTTGGACCAAAGCCATTGATGGTTCCGGGATTATTAGCAGCAAGCCTTGGTTTGCTTTTGATGACTCGTATTACCCCTGAAACCTCATATACAACACATGTTTTGCCATCACTATTGATTATGTCCAGCGGAATGGCTTTGGTATTTATTCCACTGACATCAACCTCATTACACGCGGTTTCAAACCATGACACTGGTGTTGCAAGTGCGATGGTGAATACCAGCCAGCAGATCGGTGGATCACTCGGAACAGCTCTGTTGAACACAGTTGCAGCCACTGCAACCACAACATTTGCCGCGGCAAATACTCAATTGGGTGACAAGGTGATGCCATTTGCAATGACACATGGTTTTACCGTCGCATTTAAGTTCAGTGCTGCTCTGCTCTTTGTTGGAGCAATTGTGCTGTTCTTCTTTATCAATATTGGTAAAGAGTCACTAGTTGAAACTGAAGGCGCAGGCTTTCACTAACTAGAAATTAGTTCCCTTGTCCAAGGTGGCCAAGTAGAAGCTCTCGTAAGCGAGCAGCATCTGCTTGGCCCTTTGTCTCTTTCATGACCGCGCCAATGAGCGCACCTGCTGCAGGTAAATGTCCGTTGCGAACCTTTTCTGCAGTTTCTGCCTGCTCTGCACATACCTTTTCAATCGCTGCCATCAGAGCGCCATCATCACTAACAACCTTAATTCCGCGCTTTGCAACAACCTCTGAAGGCTTTCCTTCGCCAGCGATAACGCCTTCAACAACTTGGCGAGCAAGTTTGTCGGTTAATTCACCTGCATTAACAAGGGCCACAATCTCGGCAACATCCTGTGGAGTGATTGTTAAATCTGCAATCGCAACATCTTTATCATTTGCAATTCGTGAGATCTCGCCAAGCCACCAACTGCGCGCCTTCGATGGATCTGCACCCAACAACACAGTTGCCTCAACAATATCTAGGACATCAGCATTGATCATCGCAGCCATTTCCTTGTCAGGAACAGCCCAAGCTTCTTGCAAACGCTTGCGACGAATTGATGGTCGTTCTGGCAAAGTCGCACGCAGCTCTTCAATCCATGCAGCATCAGGTGCAACTGGCACTAAATCTGGCTCTGGGAAGTAACGGTAATCCTCTGCCTGCTCCTTTGAACGACCAGAGCGAGTCAACCCTGTGTCCTCTTGGAAGTGACGAGTCTCTTGAACTACACGTCCACCAGCATTTAATAGCTCTGCATGGCGAATCATTTCACCACGGACTGCGCGCTCTACAGAACGCAAAGAGTTCACATTCTTCGTTTCGCTGCGAGTACCTAGCTTTTCAGCACCGATCAAACGTAAAGAGACATTTGCATCACAACGAAGTGAGCCTTGCTCCATCTTCACATCACTTACGCCAAGTGCGCGCAAGATGTCGCGGAGTTCTGCAACGTAGGCCTTAGCGACCTCTGGTGCGTACTTTCCTGTGCCTGGAACAATCTTGGTAACAATTTCAACTAATGGAATTCCAGCACGGTTGTAATCTAGAAGTGAGTATTCAGCGCCATGGATGCGTCCCGTTGCACCACCAACGTGCAATGACTTTCCGGTGTCCTCTTCCATGTGAACGCGCTCAACTTCAACGCGGAAAGTTTTTGGACCTTCATCAGTTTCGATTTCAACATCAACATATCCATCGACACAGATTGGCTCGTCATACTGGGAGATCTGGAAGTTCTTAGGCATATCCGGATAGAAGTAGTTCTTGCGAGCAAAACGTGAAAATGGTGCGATCGAACAGTTAAGCGCAAGACCGATCTTGATTGTTGACTCGATCGCCTTTTCATTAACTACCGGCAAAGCACCTGGCAGCGCTAAGCACACTGGACATGTTTGAGTATTTGGTTCTGCACCAAAGACGGTGCTACAACCACAAAACATCTTTGAGTTTGTATTGAGCTCAACGTGTACTTCAAGACCAAGTACGGGTTCGTACTTTGCGATTACATCATCATAAGAAAGTGTCATCGTGCACCTCCTAGAACAGGAGCTTTGTCCAGCAAAGGAGCTCCCCACTTGGAAAGCAGAGCAGCTTCAAGTGCTGCACCTACTGAGTACATGCGCTCATCCTTCATGACAGGAGACATGATCTGGAAACCAACTGGCAAACCATCTTCATCAGCTAATCCTGAAGGCAATGACATTCCGCCAATTCCAGCCATATTTACTGGAATAGTTGCGATGTCATTGAGGTACATAGCAAGCGGATCATTAGCTTTCTCGCCAATTTTAAAGGCTGTTGTTGGGCAGGTCGGTGAAACCAATACATCCGCCTTTTCAAATGCCTTTGTGAAATCTTGTGTAATCAGTGTGCGAACCTTTTGAGCGCTACCGTAATAAGCATCGTAGTAACCCGATGACAATGCATACGTTCCCAAAATAATGCGGCGTTTTACTTCTTTGCCAAAACCTACTTCGCGGGTCAAGTTCATTACAGATTCAGCAGAAGCTCCATCTATATCGCCCACGCGTAAGCCGTAACGCATCGCATCAAAACGAGCCAGGTTAGATGAACATTCAGATGGTGCAATTAAGTAGTACGCAGCAAGTGCGTATTCGAAGTTAGGTGCAGAGACTTCAACAATTTCTGCTCCAGCTTTTGCCAATAATTCAAGTGATTCTTCAAAGCGCGCACGAACTCCTGGCTGATAACCATCGCCGTTAAGTTCCTTAACCACACCGATCTTCATTCCCTTTACATCACCAGATTTTGCCGCGGCAACTACTTGAGGAACAGGTGCATTAATACTTGTTGCATCCTTTGGATCATGTCCTGCAATTGCCTCATGCAATAAGGCAGTATCTAAAACTGTTCGTGCACATGGTCCTGCTTGATCTAATGAGGAAGAAAAAGCGACCAAACCAAAACGAGAAACGCCGCCGTATGTTGGCTTCACTCCAACAGTTCCAGTAACCGCTGCAGGTTGGCGAATTGATCCACCAGTATCGGTACCAATTGCAAGAGGTGCTTCAAAGGCGGCAAGGGCAGCAGATGAACCGCCACCTGAACCACCAGGAATACGAGTTAAATCCCAAGGGTTATGTGTTGGACCGTAAGCAGAGTTTTCAGTTGATGAACCCATTGCAAACTCATCCATATTTGTCTTACCCAAGATAACAACATCATTCTTTTTAAGATTTGCAACAACAGTTGAGTCATACGGTGGACGCCAACCTTCAAGAATCTTGGAGCCACAAGTAGTTGGAACTCCCTTTTGCGCCATAACATCCTTGAGCGCAAGTGGAACACCAGCAAGTGGTGACAATTTTTCACCCTTTGCACGCTTTGCATCAACTGCAGCAGCTTGTGCCAATGCGCCTTCGGTGTCTACATATAGAAATGCATGAACTTCTGCATCAACTGCGGTGATGCGATCAAGGTGTGCTTGAGTTAAAGCAACTGATGTAGTTTCTCCAGCAGCAAGCTTTGCCGCCATCTCGGATGCTGAGTTACGAATCATTCTTCACCCAAAATCTGAGGAACGCGGAAACGTTGTTCTTCTTGAGCTGGTGCACCAGAGAGTGCTTCTTCAGGGGTAAGACTTGGGACAACTACATCTGCACGAAAAACATTGCGCAATGGCAATGGGTGTGAAGTTGGTTCTACATCCGCTCCGGCAACTTCCTGCACGCGAGCGACCGCATCCAAAATAACTGTGAACTCATTAGAAAGATTGACTAACTCTTCCTCGCTCATTTCGATGCGGGCTAGGCCTGCAAGTTTGGCGACATCATCGCGGGAAAGGCTGCTCATGGGCGCAAGTCTAATTAAATTCAGCGCTAACTGCGAATTTGCCCATTTCCGGTAACGATCCAAGTAGTCGTTGTCATCGCCTCTAGCCCCATTGGACCTCGGGCATGCAATTTTTGATTTGAGATACCGATTTCAGCCCCAAAACCCATCTGCTCACCATCTGTAAATCGTGTCGATGTATTGACCATTACCGCTGCACAATCTGCCAAAGCAATGAATTTCTTAACTACATCCTTGTTCTCAGAAATGATCGCCTCTGTGTGCTGAGTTCCGTACTTAGCAATATGTGCACTTGCAGCTTCAACTGAATCAACAATTGCAACATTCATTTCGAGCGTTCCGTACTCGGTACAGAAGTTTTCCTCAGTCGCCTCGGTTGCAGGAATTCCAACCTTGTGTGCAATTGCCAAGCTAGCGCTATCGCAGTGCACAATCACTCCAGCTTCATGTAGAGCCTTAAGCGCTGTTGGCATAAATGAATCGGCAATCGCTGAGTGCACCAACAATGTCTCGGAAGCGTTACACACACTTGGTCGCTGAACCTTTGAGTTAATGATGATCGGAACCGCTTTACTCAGATCGGCAAACTCATCGATGTACACATGGCAGACACCTGCACCGGTTTCGATTGTTGGAACCGATGACTCATCCACAACCATGCGAATGAGCGCTGCGCTACCACGGGGAATTACTAGATCTACTTTTCCGCGAGCGTTCAGCAGTGCTTTAACTGTTTCACGATCCTCAGATGGAACAAGTTGAATTACATCTGGCGAAATTGAAGTTGAAGCTAAGGCTTCACGCATGACTCGCACCAGAATTTCATTGCTATGGGCCGCACTTGATGAGCCGCGAAGTAAAGCTGCATTTCCAGACATCAACAAAATTACCGCAGCATCAACCGTTACATTGGGACGAGCCTCATAAACCATTCCGATAACACCGAATGGGACTGAAATCTGTTCTAACTCAATGCCATTAGGCAAGGTTGATTTGCGCAATGTATTTCCGAGTGGATCTGGAAGTTGGCTCACTTGTCGCGCTCCCCCAGCAATACCCATAATGCGATCTGGGGTTAATAAGAGTCGATCAAGCAGCGATGAGTTCAACCCAGCTGCGCGTCCTGCCTCCATGTCTTTCTCATTAGCAGCAAGAATTTCTGCACTTCTGGCTTCAATTGCATCGGCGATGACATTCAAAGCCGCTTTGCGCTGCGCACCGGTGGAAACACTCAAGGTCTTTCCGGCAATACGGGCAGAATCTGCGAGGGTGGAAATCAAAAGTTGTGCGCTCATTTAAATCAACACCAAATCATCTCTGTGGACTAGTTCGCGTTCATACTCTGCGCCCAATGCAGCAGCAAGCTCCTTTGTTGATCTACCCAACATCTGTGGCAGATCCTCTGAATCAAATGCAACCAGCCCGCGTGCAATTACCACACCATCTGGACCAACAAGTTCTACCGCATCGCCAGCAATGAAATCTCCCTCAACAGCAGTCACTCCTGCGGGTAGCAATGAAACACCTCTTTCAAGGATCGCTGTGACCGCGCCTTTGTCGAGAATCAACTTTCCTTGTGACTTAGTCGCGTGTGCTAACCACAACAAACGTGAGGTTGTCTTACTTGCTTGTGCATGAAAATGAGTGCCGAGTTTTTCACCAGCAAGAGATTTATCTGAATCCTCTAGCGAAGTGAGCAACATTGGAATACCAGCAGAGGTTGCGATGCGGGCGGCTTCTACCTTGGTAACCATTCCCCCGCTGCCAACTCCAGCAGAGCCTGCACCACCAAGAGTTACGCCCTCGATATCGGCCACAGATGAAACCTCATGAATTCTTTGCGCTCCTGCTTGAGTAGGAGGCGCGTCATACAGTGCATCGATATCAGAAACCAAAACTAATAGATCGGCGCCAATCAAAAGTGCAACTAACGCTGCTAAACGATCATTGTCACCAAAGCGAATTTCTTGAGTTCCGACGGAGTCATTTTCATTAATGATTGGCACAACACCGAGTTGAAGTAGTTTGTACAAAGTACGTTGCGCATTTTGATAATGCGAGCGACGAACAACATCCTCTGTTGTTAGCAATACTTGTGAAGCGGTAATTGAGTGACGGGCAAAGCTTTGGGTGTATTGAGCCACTAGTAATCCTTGGCCTACCGATGCAGCAGCCTGCTGCGTAGCTAGATCCTTTGGACGGGTTGATAATCCAAGTGGTGCAAGCCCTGCAGCAATCGCACCTGAAGAAACAACGACAACTTCTGCGCCACGTTTCTTGCAGGCGGCTACAACATCAACAAGTTTGTTTACTGCAGCTGCATCGAGTGCAGATCCGGCTTTACCGGTAAGAGAGGAGGAACCAATCTTGATGACGATGCGTTTTGCAGAGGTGATCTGCTCTCGGCTCACTTGTCATCTCCATCCTCTTGAATTTCTTTTGGAGCATTTGTCTCATTAATGGATGCTGAAAGTTTAGGCGTGTGAGGGTCAACTACGTTGTATTCCCACTGCTTTGCGATTTCATCATCGGTCAAAACATTCTCAACACGCTCAGGCATGTTCCATGTTGATTCAAGACGTGAATCCTCGCCTCGACGGTGCAGGTGACCGGCAAGTTGTTCGGCGCCAGCTTCAATAGTTGGCTCCCAATCAAATACAACTTCGGTATCACCATCGCCGATACGTACTTCGCTGCCAGCAACGGCACCCTTCTTGTACAACTCTTTTTCAACTCCGAGTTGTGCCAAACGATCTGCAAGGTAACCAATTGCTTCAGCGTTCTTAAAGTTAGTTTGGCGAACCCAACGTTCAACCTTCTTGCCACGAATCGTGAATGAACCATCGGCATTGGCACGAACAGTAAATCCAGAATCATCAACTGCAACTGGTCGCAAGATAATTCGTGTGCGTTCTGGAACTCCAGCCTCCACACGATTCTTATGAACTAACCGACCCATTGCATAGATTAAATCTTGTAGACCTTCACGAGATGCTGCAGAAACTGAGTACACCTCGTACCCCTTATCGCGAAGCTCTTGTTCAACCATTTCGGCCATAGCTTTGCCATCAGGTAAATCGATCTTGTTCAAAGCAACGATACGGACGCGATCTTCAAGACCACCGTATAGAGCTAACTCATTTTCAATTGCTTCAAGATCTGCAACAGGGTTGCGATCTGTCTCTAACGTTCCGCAATCGAGTACATGTACTAATGCAACGCAACGTTCTACGTGACGCAGAAACTCAAGGCCCAAGCCCTTACCTTGTGATGCACCTGGAATAAGGCCTGGAACATCTGCAACGGTAAATCGAGTCTCACCTGCCTGCACAACACCAAGGTTTGGAACCAAGGTTGTAAATGGATAATCAGCAATCTTTGGACGAGCAGCAGAAACCGCTGCAATCAAAGAGGATTTTCCAGCACTTGGAAATCCAACAAGAGCAATATCTGCAACGCTCTTTAACTCCAGAATTAATGTGCGTTCTTCACCTGGTTCACCAAGCAATGCAAAACCAGGTGCACGACGCTTAGAGGATGACAGTGCAAGGTTTCCTAGACCACCAAAGCCACCTTGAGCTGCAACAAATGTTGTTCCATTACCGATTAAATCGGCGATCTGCACTCCATCTTTATCGTAAATAACAGTTCCATTTGGGACTCCAAGGATTAAATCCTCACCCTGGTGACCATCTTTACGGTCGCCATACCCTTGATGACCAGATGTTGCCTTGCGATGTGGTGAATGGTGAAAATCTAGAAGTGTTGTCACATTTGGATCAACAATTAGAATGACATCTCCGCCACGTCCACCGTTTCCACCATCTGGTCCACCCAGTGGCTTGAACTTTTCACGCTTTACAGAAACACAACCATCGCCACCTTTTCCGGCAGCAGCGTAGAGAGTTACACGATCAACAAATGTTGTCACTTATGAACTCCCTTCGCTTCTTACAATGGTGATGAATGAAAAAAGCGAGCCGCATGATTACGGCTCGCTCTTTTACAAGAAACCTAAAATTAAGCTACCGGAGCCACATTCACTACACGGCGACCGCGAGCGCGACCGAATTCGACAACGCCTGCAGCTAGTGCAAACAGAGTGTCATCCTTACCGCGACCTACGTTCTTGCCTGGGTGAAAATGTGTTCCGCGCTGACGAACTAAAATCTCGCCAGCATTAACTTCTTGTCCGCCGAAACGCTTGATACCAAGGTACTGTGGATTGGAATCGCGACCGTTT
>Ga0214919_10004131_pt1 | contig 21384 bp, 22 predicted proteins | sample LL1503_MetaG_FD_177994 | JGI IMG/M metagenome (GOLD analysis project Ga0214919, IMG submission 177994) | Freshwater microbial communities from Lake Lanier, Atlanta, Georgia, United States - LL-1503 | ecosystem: Environmental > Aquatic > Freshwater > Lake | place: USA: Georgia | collected... | reverse complement strand
TTTGAATATGGGAAAGCACAAATTCTTCTTGAACAGTACGAAGAAGGCCTAAATACTCTGGATCAAGTACTTATGGTTGCAACAGAAGATGAACCAAAAGACTTTGAATTCCTTGTCGATATTGAAACTCGTATGGCAAAGGTCATGCGACTCCAAAATCGTGAAGCAGAAGCAGTTGAGATTGAACGACGTTTAAAATCAGTCACTGAAGCGATGGAAGAAGAAAAAGAAGACTGAACCACAAAGCGCACCAATTGCAGCGATAACTAACGGAATTTCTATTCCGTTTCGACTCCAAAGCAAACCTGCCCAAATTCCTGCACCAAGAACTGCAAAATTCATTGATGCTTGATAAACACCTTGTGCGTGACCACGATGTTCTTTTTCGCTCAATCCTGCAATCCATGCTTTACCAACACCATCGGTGAGTGCAGGGAAAAGTCCATAGAGTGCAATTGCAAAAATTGCTACTGAATGATTTTGCGACATACCTAAAGTCGCATATGCAATCGCAAAGGCAACTAAGCCAATTGCATAAACAAGTCGAGGAGATAATCGATCAGCTAACCATCCGCCAGGAAATGCTGCGAGCACTGTTACAAAACTAAATAGCATGTAACAAAGCACTACCCCTCGTGTACTAAATCCAATATCGTGCAGACGGAGCAACAGGAGTGCATCAGGGATATTGGTAAGTTGAATAAGGACAAGTATTGCAATCGACTTCTTGAGTTTCGTTGGCAAAGGTGGCGAGAGAACCTTGACTTTTTCTACAGGCTTTACGGGTTTTACAAAATTATCTTTTACAAGAAGTGTGAGCAATCCAGAAATAATTGCGGGGATAAGTGCCCACTTTGCGACTGCACGTACATCATCATTGAGCAGGGCTAATCCAATAAGTGCCAAACCAGGCCCAATTACAGCACCGATATTGTCACCTGTTCGATGAAAACCAAAAGCTTTACCAAGATTTTCTTTATCAACGGAATCGTGAATGAGTGCATCACGGGGAGTACTTCGTAGGCCTTTACCTATTCGATCTGTCACACGGCCAAGAAATACAAGTTGCCAACTTGTTGCTAGCACGACAAATGTTTTTCCTAATCCTGCAATGCCATAACCTGCAACAACAAATGGTTTGCGGCCAATAGCATCACTGCGTTTTCCTGCAATTAGTTTTGTAAATCCTGCTGCAGCTTCGGCGCAACCTTCAATGAGACCAAGAGCAAGTGGGGCAGCCCCAATAACACCTGTAAGAAGTATTGGTAGCAATGGATATAGAAGTTCACTCGCTGCATCTTGAGCAAGTGAAACAAGCGTAAGAACAATTAGGTTTGGTGTAAGCCAGCGATTTCTCATCGAGGCAAGTGTTGCAGTGCCCAGTGGTACATAGCAATAGCTCCAGCAGCTGATGCATTCATTGATCTGGTAGAGCCGTATTGGTTGATTTCATATAGAACGTCACAGATTGCAAGTGCTTCTTCACTCATTCCTGCACCTTCTTGCCCAAAAAGAAGCACACAACTTTCTGGTAACTGCGCACTCTCTAGCTGCGTTGAGCCAGGCATGTTGTCAATACCGATAATTGGAAGATTATTCTCTATACACCACGTACCAAAGTCTTCAACAGTTGGGTGATGAACAATCTTTAGGTATCTATCAGTGACCATTGCGCCACGCTTATTCCAGTCACGCTTACCAACAATGTGTACAGCTGCAACATTAAATGCATTCGCAGTTCGCACAACCGAGCCAATGTTTAGGTCGTGTTGCCAATTTTCGATTGCAATCTGTAATTTGTGGCGTTTAGTGTCTAAATCTGCAACTATCGCTTCAACACTCCAGTAACGATATTTATCAAGAACATTTCTGCGGTCACCATTGAGCAATAACTCAGGATCAAAATGTGCTTCGGTTGGATGCGGCAGTGGATGTGGGCCGACTCCAACAACGGGGAAAAATTCACCCGGTCCAATAGTTGCTGGAGTAGTAGGAGAATCCATAACGGCACTCTAAACTGCAACCATGGAAATCACCAACACAATTTTTTATGTAGTGCATATGCTCTCGATTTTAGGAATTCTTGTCTTATTACTTCTCCAATGGAATAAGAATCCACGCAAACTAAACCCGGGAGTCTTACACAGCGCCCTAACAGCGCTAATCGCTGGCATTGCTATGGTTGGGATACGTCATTCACTCAATGCATCCAATGCAACCGAATGGCCACTTTTCAACAATACAAAAATTGCGGTGAAGTTGGGTATCGTTTTAATCATTCTTGTTATTGGTTATCGCAATCTGAAGAAGCCAATTCTTGAAAAGAAGACTTGGATCACGCTATTAGGTCTAACTCTGTCAAATATTTTCATTGCGACTCTTTGGCATTAATTCGTTGAACAAGTATTTCCTTGGCAAGATATCAGCAGGTATCGCAGCTCTTTTGGTGTCATCAGTTGCACCCGCCCAAGCGATCATTTCCCCATCCACCATTCCTAGTGTCTTTGGAGAAATGCTTTTATCTCCAATTCTGGCAAATCCATCCATGATTTTGATTGATGCACAGAGCGGTGAGGTTATTTACGAAAAGAATGCGAATTCACCCCGTAAACCTGCTTCAACACTAAAAATATTTTCGGCAGCCGCAACACTTAGATATATCGATCCAAATGAAGTTTTTCGCACAAGTGTTTCACTTGGAATCAAGCCAAAAACTTTAGTGATTCAAGGTTCTTATGATCCATGGATTAGTTATACACATTATGAAGCAGTAAAGATGAAAAGAACTTCGCTTCCAAGACTTGCGTTCAATTCCTTGAGCGCTGCAAAGAAAGCAAACAAAGGTTCTGCGCGCGGACTCACAATTGAGTATTCAGAGTTGAATAGTCGCGATGTCGCAAATTTCAAAGTATTTTTCAAGAAGCGTGGATACACACCAAAATTTAAGAGAGTGTCGAGTGCTGTTGCATTTCAAGATGCTGGCACCGAAATCGTTGCTTCTAATTCCCCACCTGTATCGCAAATTTTGGAATTCACAATGTTATGGAGTGACAATCTGTTAGCAGATCGTCTTGCAAAGCTGGCATCAAAGCGAGCAGGAAATCCATTTAGTGAAGAAGGAGTTGCGATCACATTTGCACAAGTTCTTTTAGATTTGGGGATCGATCCATCACGCATGATTGTTGCTGATGGCAGTGGACTCTCACGCGAAAATAGAGTTTCTGCAAAAACTATGGCTGATTTGTTATTCAAATTACGCAAGGACCCGCAGTATGAAATCCTCTACACATCTTTACCTATTGGTGGGGTATCTGGAACTTTACGTAATCGCTTCCTAACTACAGCCCCTAGTGCAGTTGGGTTAGTCCATGCAAAAACAGGAACGCTCAATGGAACTGTTAGTTTGGCTGGTTACATTGAATCCGGTGAACGTGAATATATTTTTGTGACCGTAGCTGACAAAATTGGAAGAAGTAACCGAGCAAGTGATAAAGCCCGAGCGCTCATGGACCGAATACTTGGAAGAATTGCAGCGCCTACTGTTCCCACAACTCCTGCGATTGAAACCTCAACCGTTACAAGTTAGATATTGTCAAAAATCTTTATTGATCCTCCATAGCAAGCAACCCATGTTCGAGAAGTTGCATCATCGTATGTGACGCCAATTGGCTCGTTACATACTTTTATTGTTTGCAAAACCTTCAAATCAGATGTTCTTACCTTTGAAAGAGTATCTCCATTGAAATTGACGACAAAAAGCGCGGTTCCATCTTTACTAATTGCAAGACTGCGCGCTGATTTTCCAGTATTGACTAGCCCAAGACTCTTCTTTTCTACTAAATCCCAAGCTTGCACTTTCCCTGCGATATTCATCGTCACATAAAGAGTCTTGTCATCAGGTGACAAAACTATGGCACGCGGATTACTACCAATAGGAATGTAGGAAACTTCAAAGGTATTTAGATCAATTCTGTGAATTCTGTTGCCACCCATTTCAGCAACGTAGGCATAAGTACTATCGCTGGTTATAGCGATTCCTCGCGGATATCGTCCTACTTTAATTATCTTTACTGTTTTTTGGCTCTCCACTGAAATAACATTTACCGTGTAAGAGCACCAATTAGATACGAGAATATATTTATTATCAGGAGTTACTTCAACAACTTTTGGTACAGAACCAACTGGATAAATGGCATCAATTTTATTTGTTTCAAGGTCGACGCGTGAAAGAAAACTCTTGTCATATCCACTTGCCGGACTGCATGTGTCATGACCTTCTTTTCTAAAACCCTTTCCATACATCGCGTAGTTGGTGAAATATAGGTATTTACCATCAGGTGAATAAGCGCCTTCAACGGGGGCACCACGATAATTTCCAGAATATTGGGAATAACCAAATTTTGATAGCGAAACTGAATCTGGAATTGTTGAAATTAATTCCATCGTTTCGGAATTATAAAGTGTTACTGAGTGGCGATACATCATGTTATGAGCGCTTACAAAGCCGGTACCTGAAGAACGAACTGATTTCGGAGATATATCTCCGTAAATTGTTTTTGCAAGTACCAATCGGGTCGCGTCATTTGTTATCTCATCTGCACTACTTGGAACTATTCCAAGCAGTAAAATCAATGCAAATAGAAAAGCGCGTCTAAACATTGTCTAACTGTAATGCTAGAGCTTTAGTCGTCTTCTCCATCTTCGTGCTCACGATCTTCATGTTCTCCACCGCGTGGTCGAGCAATTCCGCCATCGCGCGAGCGAGGAGCAACACTTATACGATCATCATCGTCCTCATTATCTTCACCACGCCCGATTGGATTTTGAATACCTGGCGCTTTTGGTGCGACTGCCGCAGCTTTAGAGGCAACTGAAATAACATTGTTCTGGGCATTTACATTCTGTGCTCGCATTGAAGGAGTTGCAGTAGTTACATTGTGCGAAGCAGGTAGTGAGTTCTGTGCAGCAGGTTGAACACTTGTGACAACGGATTCGACTGCTGCTGCCGGTGCTTCATTATTTGATTGCGCAAAGACCACTCCGGCTCCAATAATCATAAGAGCAGAACCGAGAGCGATTACTGGAAGCGCTTTTGAAACTTTACGAACTGATGCGGCATTGTCTGTATCAGCAATCTGGATCCATTCAGGCTTCTTTGGAGGTGTCATGTGGAAAAGATAGAGCGGGAGTCTGAGAACAATCTGAGAGCACCACTGAACTTTGCTGAGTAATCTTTCCAAGTGAGCTCAACTCTGCGTGGATATATGGATCTGATGAAACTTCGGGTCGTTGAACTCCTTTTGATATCGACTCTTCCTGCAATGGTCTTGGCAAATAAGGGTCTTCCACCATTTGGATTAACTCTTACAACTATTTTTGCAGGAACATTGGCTGCAGGAAGTGCAAATGCTTTCAATATGGTTATTGAAAGTGAATCTGATGCTCTTATGGCTCGTACATCCAAGCGCCCACTTGTCACAGGAGTAATTTCGAAATTACATGCAACAATTTTTGCAACAGCAATAGGTGTTTTGTCTTTAGTAATTTTTTGGTTTCTTACAACACCAATGGCCACGCTTATGACACTGATTGCAATACTTTTTTATGTTCTTGTTTACACAATGGGACTCAAGCGACGTACTAATCAAAATATTGTTTGGGGCGGGGCGGCAGGATGTATGCCTGTATTTATCGGTTGGGCGGCAGTTACAAATTCATTGTCCTGGGCAGCAGTTGCATTCTTTATGGTGATCTTCTTTTGGACCCCACCACATTTTTGGGCTCTTGCTATTAAATATAAAGATGAATACACCGCAGCCGGTATTCCGATGTTGCCATCTGTGGCAACACGCGGCCGTGTTCAAAAAGAGATGTGGTTTCACACAATTGCCATGATGCTCTCATCTGTGTGGCTCATTTTTGCAACAGGACTTCCGCTTTGGGTAATGCTTACAACCATCGGACTCGGTTTAGTTTTCGCGCATGAACTCATTGCGCTAAAAGAGGATTCACCTGACTACAACAAAGTCGCAGGAAAAATCTTTCATTGGTCAATTACTTACTTGAGTTTATTGTCGGGGCTATTAGTTGCAGCCCAACTTCTTAACTAAGGGCCTGTGTCAGATCCTTTATTAGATCAGTTGAATGCTCGAGCCCAACTGAAAGTCTTAGAACACTTGGAGTTATTCCCATCTCGGCCAGAATTTCAGGAGATAATCGGCGATGCGTAGTCGTTGCTGGATGCGTAATAAGGGACTTGCTATCACCTAAATTATTGGAAATATCGATGACTTTTAGTGCATCCATAAACTTGAAAGCATCTTTTTGGGAGCCAGCAAATTCAATCCCGATAGTTGTTCCACCGCCAGTCATCTGTTTTTCTACAATTGCATGATCTGGGTGAGACTTCAATCCTGGATAGCGAACACTCTTGATCTCTTTGCGACCTTCGAGGAATTCAGCAATTGCTTGTGCGTTAGATGTCATTCGCTCAACACGCATATCTAGAGTCTCAAGTGATTTTACGAGAACCCATGCATTGAATGGACTTAGCGCAGGGCCTGTGTGGCGATTGAAAGGAATAAGTTTTTCATGAATATATTCAAATGAACCAAGAACCGCACCAGCAAGGACGCGACCTTGTCCATCAATATGTTTTGTTGCTGAGTACATAACGACATCTGCACCATGTTGCAAAGGTTTCTGCAAAATAGGAGAAGCCATTACGTTATCAACAATTACTGTTGCGCCAACTTTATGTGCAAGCTCGCTCACCATCGCGATATCAACAATATCCATCATCGGGTTACTTGGAGTTTCGATAAATACTGCCTTTGTTGGCTTACTCAACGCAGCAGCCCATACAGCAGGATCATTTCCTTTTATAAGTTCTGTTGTAATTCCCCACTTTGGCAAAATTTCTGTAAGTACAACATGGCATGAACTAAACATGGAAGCAGATGCGACAACGCGATCTCCGGCATTTACTAAGCAAGCAATTGATGCAAACATGGCAGACATGCCAGAGCCAGTTGCTACACAGTATTCAGCACCCTCAATTGCGGCAAGGCGTTGTTCAAACATTGCAACAGTTGGATTATGGAAACGACTATAGAGAAAATGATCTGTTTCATCTGCAAAAGAATCGAGCGCTTCTTGCGCACTCGTGTAAGTAAATCCACTATTGAGATAAAGCGCTTCAGAAGTTTCGCCAAAGCCAGAACGAGCAAGGCCTGCACGCACAGCATGAGTTTGCGGATGCAATTCCCATGTTGGTTCATCGCGCTCCGCCGGCTGGTAACCCCAAGGCTTTTTACTCATGGGCTAAGTGTGACAGAGTGAGCCCTATGCCAAGTACTGCAATTTCAGTAACTGATCTGACCAAAATGTATGGAGAGCGTGCTGCGCTTTCACACGCAACATTTGAAGTTCCCCTTGGAACTGTGTGTGGCTTTGTTGGCCCTAATGGTTCTGGCAAAACAACAACAATGCGAATGCTCCTAGGCCTCATTACGCCATCAGGTGGAACGGGTGAGATTTTAGGACACTCAATCAAGCACCCAGAAAAATATCTACCACGAGTTGGAGCAATGATTGAAGGCCCAGCTTTTTATCCTGCATTGAGTGGGCGTGAAAATTTGAATTACCTTGCAACATTGGGCGGATTCTCAACAGATCGTGTTCAAGGATTATTAGAACAAGTGGGCCTTGGCGATCGCGCAAAATCAAAATACAAGACATATTCATTAGGTATGAAACAACGCCTTGGAATTGCAGCAGCGCTTCTTCCAAATCCACAACTATTGATGTTGGACGAACCAACTAATGGATTAGATCCTGAAGGTATTCAAGAAGTTAGAGATTTATTGCGCACACTCGCGAATAACGGTACATCTGTATTTGTATCCTCACACTTACTTTCTGAACTAGAAATCATTAGCGATTATTTAGTAATGCTTCGCAAAGGCGAAGTTGTTTTTACTGGAAAAATCAATGATCTCTTACATGCACAGCAACCCATCATTATCGCTAAGGGTCAGAATGATTCCGATCTAAATACTTTGCTATCAATAGCCAAGAGCGCGGGACATCATGCGACTATTCGTGATGGCGCACTCCACGTTGAAGGACCAAAAGAGTGGGCAGTTATTCTCAACAAAGCAGCATTTGATGCCGGGATTACGCTTTCACAACTCACCCCACAGCTTCCAAATCTAGAAGAAACATTTTTCGAGATGACGGGGGATAAGTGATGTGGCATGTAGCTTTTGCGGAACTTCGTAAATTACGCCGTCCTACTCTGTTCTTGGGAACAATGGGAGCCGTAGTCTTCTTCAGTGCTCTCTTTTCTTCTCTTCTCTTTTTACTCATTGATTCACCTCAAGGAAATTCAGATCGTGGCCGCATGGTTGGGCGAGAAATTCTTGGCCTTGCAAATGGTGGTGTCCAAGGATTTAGTAGTGTCGGCGGCTTTCTTGGAATAATTGCGCTTTGTGTTTTTGCAGCACAAACTGCGCAGGAATATACATATGGAACGCTTCGCAATCTTTTGGTGCGCCAACCTGGTCGCTTACGAATACTGCTCGGAAAATTTATTGCTATGAAATTTTTTGCATTATTGATGATTCTCCTTGCTGCACTAGTGAGCATTGGGGCATCAGTGATTCTGGCTCCCGGTGCGAAAGTTTCAACTGATTTATGGTTTGGCGCTGATGGCCGGCATGCAATTTTTACGACCTTTATCAATGTGATTGTTTCTGTAATTGGCTTTGGCACAATCGGAATGGTCCTAGGCCTTTTGCTCCGCTCCCCGATTAGCGCAATTTCACTAGGTGTTCTTTGGTTGCTCATTGTTGAAAATCTATTAATTGCTGTAAAGAATTCATTACAGAATTGGCTCCCCGGTGCGCAGCTCAATGCAATTGCATCTGGTGGCGCACCAAGGGGATCGGCCGAAAGTATTGAGTATTCACATGCACTATTAGTCGGTGGGATATATGTCGCAGTTGCTGTGACTATTGCATCAATTCTTTTTGTGCGTCGCGACGTAGCAAATTAGAGACACTCAAGGCTAGAACCCTAATTTTCAAAGGTTGCTGACTTATCCTTGAGGCTAGTTACTTCCCTGGGGGTTTTCATTGAGACGATACAGAGCGCTGTCACTTGCGCTTATCCTCGGGCTCACTCTGGGATCAACGCCAGCATTAGCAAAAACTCCTAAACCAACACTTGCTGAAATCGATGCAGCAAAGAAAGTTGAAGCGGGAAAGAAGAAAGCAGCAGATGCGGCTAGCAAGAAATTAGCAGCAGCAAACCAAACGCTTCGAACACTGACAGCAAAGGCAAATACAGCCCAAGCTTTATATGTAAGAGCGCAAAGAGAACTTGCTGTAGCGACAAAAGCAGCGCAAGCAGCAGCAGTACACGCCGCAGAGACTGCTCAAGATGTTGCGCAAGCACACAGGGTTATTGGAAAACTTGCGGCGAGTGCGTACATCATGGGTGGAAGCATGAGTGATATTCAGCCACTATTGAGTTCAAATGGCCCACAAGAATTAATGGATCAACTTTCGACTCTCAGCACCTTAGGTTCACAAAATACAGTTGCGCTCGAGAGATTCAAAGCTGCAGAAGTTATAGCCCGTGCTGCAAAACGTGCAGCAGATGAGGCGAAAATTATTCAACAAAAGGCAACAGATAAAGTCGCAGCAGCTAAAAAGATTGCAGATGATGCGAAAGCTGAACAAGCAAAAGAAGTTGCAAAGTTACAAAAAGTTCAAGATGCAATCATGAGAGAACTTGCAAGTGCTAAAAAAGTTCGCACGACACTCGAACAGCAACGTCAATTAGCACTGCTAGAAGAGAGCCAAGCGAACACTGCGGCCAATACTGCTGGGCAGAAAAAGATTTGGCCAGATATTGGATTCAAGGGAAGATCAACAATAAGGTCAAATGAAGCAATGCGATTGAAGGCAGTTGAATTTGCGAAGAAACAAGTTCTTGCACGCAAACCTTATGTTTGGGGAACTCAAGGTCCAAGTACTTTTGATTGTTCAGGGCTTGTGTATGCAGCATATAAAAATGCTGGATTAGCTTGGCCAAATTGGGATCGCCTCAACTCTGCTCTGTATTCGGGTTACACAAAGCATGTTTCTCTCAATGAATTAGAACCAGGCGATCTTCTTTTCTATTCTTACAAGGGAACAATTTCGACAATCCATCACATCACTATTTATGCGGGCAATGGAATGATGTGGGAAGCGAACTCGAAGGGTAAAGGCTTGCTCTTCTCTAGTATTTATAGCGTTAATGGGCTTATGCCATTTGGTGGTCGGGTCTAGTCTTATCGCATGGTTGCCACACCGAATGCTCTTGTAATTCGAAATGCAGTGCGTGCATGCCTTGCAATGCATGAAGCAGGAGATTGCATTCTTGTAGCGATTTCAGGCGGAGCTGATTCTTTAGCACTTGCTCACGCACTCTCAATTGAAGCACCACAATTAGCCGTTCGAGTAGTTGGAATTACGATTGATCATCAATTACAGAGTGCATCTGGAGAACAGGCAGTAAAAGTAATTGCTCAACTAAACGCTATGGGAATTATAGAAAACGAAATTCTTAAAGTAAATGTTGAAATTTCGCAAGGACTAGAAGCATCCGCTCGTAAAGCGCGCTATGAGGCGCTACATGAATGTGCAGAAAAATATAAAGCAGTTGCAATCTACTTGGGCCACACACGAGATGACCAAGCAGAATCTGTTTTGCTTGGCTTAGCTCGAGGATCTGGAACGCGTTCACTTTCTGGAATGGCGCAAGTCAACGAAAAATACATTCGACCGCTATTAGCAATTACTCGCGAACAAACCGAAAGTGCTTGTAGTGAATTAAAAGTAGCCCCATGGTTTGATCCGCATAATGTAGATAAGCAATTTGCACGAGTGCGAGTACGTAATGTTGTAATGCCAACCCTTGAAGAAAATATTGGCCCAGGAATTTCTGAGGCACTTGCACGCAGCGCATATTTGTTGCGCGATGATGCAGATGCGTTAGATCAATGGGCAGAAAAAGAGGTATCGGCTATGGATCTCTCTGATCTGGAATGTGAGGCTCTTGCGGTCCTACCCAAAGCAATTCGCACCAGAATCCTTCGCCGAGCAATGTATGCCGCAGGTGCGCCTTCAGGTTCCCTCAGTGCAGAGCATGTGAGCGCAGTTGAGGCATTGGTCACCGCGTGGAGCGGGCAAGGCCCTGCTCACCTCCCTGGTGGTGTGAAGGTTTCCCGATTATCGGGCAGACTTTCGCTCTTGCAGCACTGATTCCAACTTGAGGGAGCACCGTGGATCTATCGAAAATCGAAAGCGATATCGAACGTGTCATCGTTGATGAAAAACAGCTACAAGAAAAGATTAAAGAATTAGCTGCACGCGTTGATAAAGATTACGAAAATAAAGATCTACTTCTTATTGGTGTTCTCAAAGGCGCAGTTATGGCAGTTGCCGATCTTTCACGTGCGCTACAACGTCATGTAGATATGGATTGGATGGCCGTCTCTTCGTATGGCTCTGGAACAAAATCCAGTGGAGTTGTTCGCATTCTCAAAGATTTAGATCGAGATATCACGGGACGCAATGTTTTGATTGTTGAAGACATTGTTGACTCTGGGCTAACACTTTCATGGCTCAAATCAAACCTTGAATCTCGTGGAGCGGGAAGCGTTGAAATTTTAGCGATCTTGCGTAAACCAGAATCTGCCAAGGTAGAAGTTAATGTTAAGTATGTCGGCTTTGATATTCCACCAGATTTCGTCGTTGGTTATGGACTCGACTTCGATGAGAAATATCGCAACTTGCCATTTATTGGTGTTCTCGCAAAACACATGTACTCATAAGAATTCCCAACAACGAAACGAGATACCCCGAAACATGACAGAGATAAAAAAGGCACCAAAGAAAAGTTTTCCTACAAAGAAACTTTCTAAAGATGCAAAGAAGAAAGAGGCTCCTAAGAAGCCAACGACTCGTATGGGTCGACTATTCCGCGGACCGCTCTTCTGGATTATTGCTGCCATTTTTGCTGTTTCAATTTTTGGACAAATTACAAGTGCTGGAAATAAATATACAAAAATACTAACGTCACAAGCACTCGATGCAATTTCAACGTCTGATGTTGAATCTGCAGTAGTTATCGATAAGAGTCAGAAGATTCGCCTTATTCTCAAAGCTGGCAAGACAATAAATGGTTCGAGCAAGGTCGAAGCTTCATATGTTGCGCGACAAGAACCAACAATTATTGATGCGCTAACAGGCAATCCACCGACAAAGGGTTGGAATGTTGATGTTCCAACTCAATCATTATTGGTTTCATTCTTATTCTCATTCGCGCCGATATTAATTATTGGTCTTCTCTTCTTCTTTATGATGAGTCAAGCTCAAGGTGGCGGAAATCGCGTATTTCAATTTGGTCGCTCGCGCGCAAAGTTACAAAATAATGATGTCCCAAAGACGACGTTCAAAGATGTTGCAGGCGCTGATGAAGCAATCGCAGAACTTGAAGAGATTAAAGATTTTCTTGCTAATCCAGAAAAATATGGAGTTCTCGGAGCAAAGATTCCAAAGGGAGTGTTGCTCTACGGCCCTCCAGGAACTGGAAAAACTCTTTTGGCTCGCGCAGTTGCGGGTGAGGCAGGGGTTCCTTTCTATTCAATTTCAGGTTCTGACTTTGTAGAAATGTTTGTCGGTGTTGGCGCAGCGCGTGTGCGCGATCTCTTTACGCAAGCAAAAGAGAATTCACCGTCGATTGTTTTTGTTGATGAGATTGATGCAGTAGGTCGTCAACGCGGTGCCGGTATGGGCGGCGGACACGATGAACGCGAGCAGACGCTCAATCAATTATTAGTTGAGATGGATGGCTTTGAAGAAAATACAAAAGTTATTTTGATTGCTGCTACTAACCGTCCTGATGTTTTAGATCCAGCGCTATTGCGTCCTGGTCGATTTGATCGCCAGATTGCAGTTGATCGACCAGATCTCAAAGGCCGCGAAGAAATTCTCAAAGTACATTCCAAGAACAAACCAATTGATGAAAGTGTTGATCTCATCAATTATGCCCGCCGTACACCTGGTTTTACAGGCGCAGATCTTGCAAATGTTCTCAACGAAGCAGCGCTACTTACTGCTCGTGAAGAAAAGAAATTAATCACAAATACAGAACTCGACGAAGCAATTGATCGAGTAATGGCTGGACCACAACGTAAGTCACGCATTATGAGTGATGATGAGCGTCGAGTTACTGCGTATCACGAGGGCGGTCACGCACTTGTTGCATTCGCACTTCCACATACAGATCCAGTGCACAAAATTACAATCATGCCTCGTGGTCGCGCCCTTGGTTACACAATGGTTTTGCCAGATGAAGATAAGTACTCAACTACTCGTAATCAATTGTTAGATCAATTGGCATATTCACTTGGTGGACGCGCAGCAGAGGAATTGATTTTCCATGACCCATCAACTGGCGCATCTAACGATATTGAAAAGGCAACAGCCCTTGCTCGCGCAATGGTTACTCAATATGGAATGACTGAAGCAATCGGCGCAATCAAATTGGGTGGTTCTGAGTCAGAGCCATTCATGGGACGCGATTTTGGCCATCAACGTGATTATTCTGAGAGCGTTGCAGGAATTGTCGATCGTGAAATTCGAACCTTGATTGAGAATGCACATCAGGAAGCGTTCGATATCTTAGTAGCGAATCGTTCTATCTTGGATGAGATGGTTCTGCAGTTACTTGATAAAGAGACACTCAACAAAGATGAAATTTCCCAAATCTTTGCAAAAGTAAGGGCATGGCCACGACGTCCAGCATGGACAGGTTCTGCAACTCGCATTCCTTCAGACCAACCTCCTGTTGATGTTCCTGCAAAAGTGATCGTTGATGTTGAACCTGCAAAGAAAGTTTCTAAGAGGAAGCCAAAGAGTGAGTGACATAAATCCAATCTCACTTGGTGATGGCAGAGCTGTGAATCCATTTGATGAAAAACGTGCAGAACGTGCGATTCGCGAATTACTGAGCGCTCTAGGTGAAGACCCAGATCGTGATGGTTTGAAAGAAACTCCTGCTCGTGTTGCTCGTGCACTCAAAGAAAACTTTGAAGGACTATGGCAATCGCCTGAAGATGTACTAACAACTACATTTGATATCGGCCATGAAGAGTTAGTAATTATTAGAGATATCGAAGTATTTTCTCATTGTGAGCATCACCTAACGCCATTTCATGGGCTCGCACATGTTGGCTACATTCCACGAGGAAAAATAACAGGACTTTCAAAAGTTGCACGTCTTGTAGATCTATATGCAAAACGTCCTCAAGTTCAAGAAAGACTCACAACTCAAATCGCTGATGCGATGGTAAAGATTCTCAACCCACTCGGAGTGATTGTCATAATTGACTGTGAACACTTGTGCATGTCGATGCGCGGTGTAAAAAAGTCGCATGCTCGCACAACTACAAGTGCTGTTCGAGGTGCATTAACAAATCCTGCAACTCGCGCTGAAGCAATAAGCCTTATTACAAGTAAGTAATTTTCATGTTAGTTATGGGAATCCTCAATATCACACCAGACTCTTTTGCCGACGGCGGAAGATATAACGAGTTTGAGTCTGCGATTCGACGTAGTCATGAAATGATTTCAGAAGGCGTAGACATCATTGATATCGGTGGAGAGTCCACCAAACCTGGTGCAGAACGAATCTCACTTGAAGAAGAATTAGATCGCGTTATTCCAGTGATTAAAGAATTATCGCAATCAGGAATAAAGATAAGTATCGACACTATGCGCTCAGAAGTTGCTCGCAAAGCTATCCAAGCGGGTGCCTCGATTATCAATGATGTAAGCGGTGGCCTGGCTGATTTTGAGATGCTTACAACTGCAGCAAGTCTCAATGTTCCATACATTGCGATGCATTGGCGTGGACATTCAAAAGATATGAATTCTCGTGCAGTGTATAAAGATGTAGTCACAGAAGTTATAAATGAACTTGAAGAGCGCATTACAGCCTCGCTTGAAGCAGGTATCAAAAAAGATAATTTGATAATTGATCCTGGTCTTGGATTTGCAAAGGATGCCGACCATAACTGGGCAATTATCGATTCAATATCTACCTTTGTTGATTTGGGATATCCAGTTCTAGTTGGCGCTTCCCGCAAGAGATTCCTTGGCGGAGATAACCCTGATTTGCGTGAGGCGGCAACGGTCGCGCTCACACAAAGACTATCCACGACAGGTATTTGGGCTATTAGAGTTCATAGTGTGAAGCCACATAAAGAAGTGATTAGCGCATGAGCGATCAAATTCTTCTGACCGGTATTCGTGCATTTGGTTATCACGGACTTTTTGATTTCGAAGCTGAAGAGGGCCAGAATTTTTTAGTAGATCTTGCAATTTCAATTGATCTTTCTAAAGCATCCGTAAGTGATTCAATCTCAGACACTGTTGATTATGGCGCTGTTGCTGAATTAGTTGTTGAAGAAATTGAAGGAGATCGAGTAATTCTCATTGAAAGACTTGCGGGAAAAATAGGAGATCGAGTACTAGCCCTTGACGCCAGAATCACAAAGGTTGAAATCACGGTACATAAACCACAAGCACCAGTAAAGGCTGAACTTTCAGATATCGCAGTAAAGATCACACGCACTCGATGAAAGCGGTCGTAGCGCTAGGTGCAAATTTAGAAAATCCCCGCGAGGCAGTAGAAATAGCAATCGCACTTCTTCGTGAAGCAACGGATGTACAGAAGGTCTCGTCATTCTATGAAACAAAGCCCGTCGGAGGTCCAGAACAAGATAACTACATCAATGCAGTGTGCGTGATTGATTCAGATCTACCAGCACTTGATCTACTTGCACTATTACATGGAATTGAAAAAAGTATGGGCCGTATTCGAATTGAAAAGTGGGGCCCACGAATTATTGACTTGGATCTCATTCAATACGGAAACATTTTGAGTAATAGTGAAGAGTTGGAACTACCGCACCCACGTGCATTCGAGAGAAAATTTGTCTTAGAACCTTGGTATGAAATCGAGCCTGATGCGATATTGCTTACGCATGGTGGGATCTCGCAGCTTTTGGAAGAATTGAAATAAAGGCGTAAACTTTTACTCATCAAGCCCGGTACCTGAAAGGACTGGAGCCATACGATGACAGTTCTAGTTCCGACAATGGGCTCTTTACATAGAGGCCATCAAGCGTTGATTAAGCGTGCTCGCACAGTGAGCAAAGAAGTCATTGTCAGCATTTTTGTAAACCCGTTGCAATTTGAAAATAAAGAAGATTTGGAAAAATATCCACGTTCCCCTCAACTCGATATCGAACTTGCGACCCTTGCAGGTGCTACAGAAGTTTGGTTTCCGGAGTACGAAGATATTTATCCAGGAGAAATTACGACTCTGAGCGCTGGGCGCATTGGATCCGTGTACGAAGGCGCAAGTCGACCTGCACATTTCGATGGCGTTCTTACTGTTGTCAATCGACTCTTTGAAATAGTCAAACCAACCCATGCGGTATTCGGAGAAAAAGATTTTCAACAATTATTTCTTATTAAAAATATCTCAAAGAAAGTCGAGATTATTTCTGTTCCAATAGTTCGCAGCGGCAGTGGGCTTGCGCTCTCTTCGAGAAATGTTCGGCTCTCAGAAATAGAACAAGAAAGTGCAACGATTATTTCAAAAGCGCTGAGTGCCGCATCTTTAGAGAAGAGCGTTGAATCAGCGCAGAGCACTCTTGATAATCTTTTAGGACAAGAGAAGGCCTTCACAAAAGATTATGCGGTGATTATTGATGAGAAAGATTTCTCAATTGCCACGCAAACGAGTCAAAAGAAGCGTGCGCTTGTTGCTGGTTGGATTAATGGCATACGTTTGATTGACAATATGTCCATGAACGCGGGGCAACAATCATGAAGTTACTAGCACCTGCTCCCGGATGGACTTCGCAAGCAGATGTCATTGTTGTTGGGTCGGGAGTTGCTGGGCTTACAACTGCACTGCAAGTTAGAACATTTGGTTTATCAGTTTTGCTTGTTACTAAAGCAAAAGTTGATGAGGGCTCTACTAAGTGGGCACAAGGTGGAATTGCTGCAGCACTTGGACCAGGTGATTCACCTGATCAGCATGAGAAAGACACACTTGTTGCAGGTGCTGGGCTATGCGATCTTGAAGCAGTAAAAGTTCTTGTTACTGAAGGTCCAGAAGCTGTGCGCAAACTTATTGCCCGCGGAGCAATTTTTGACACTGAAGCAAGTGGTGAGATTGCACTAACACGCGAAGGCGGTCACTTACGTAATCGAATATTGCACGCTGGTGGAGATGCAACTGGCGCAGAAGTTTCACGCGCACTTTTAGCTGCAGTAAATGATGATCCAGAGATTGAAGTTGTGGAAGATGCATTGGTACTCGATGCACTCAAAGATAAAAATGGCGCTGTATGTGGAGTCACGCTTCACGTTATTGGCGCTGGAACACGAGATGGAGTGGGACAAGCAATGGCGCGCGCTGTTGTACTTGCAACGGGAGGGCTCGGACAAGTATTTGCACAAACTACAAATCCATCAGTATCAACAGGTGATGGAGTTGCTTTAGCACTTCGCGCAGGGGCAAAAGTTGCCGATGTTGAATTTATTCAATTTCACCCAACCGTACTTTGGTTAGGCGAAGATTCCCAAGGTCAACAACCACTTATAAGTGAAGCTGTTCGCGGAGAAGGTGCCTATCTTCTCGATGACAATGGTCTGAGATTTATGAAGGATCAACATCCTTTAGCTGAACTTGCGCCTCGAGATGTAGTTGCAATTGCAATCATGCGTTCGATGGTTGCTAATAAAACTCAGCATGTCTGGCTTGATGTTCGCCATCTTGCAGGTTTTACTGAAAGATTCCCAACTATTTACGCTTCATGTATTGCTCATGGAATTGATCCGCTTGCACAATTGATTCCAGTTGCACCTGCATCACACTACGCATCTGGTGGCGTACGAGTTGATCTCAATGGCCGCACTAGCGTTACTGGCTTATATGCATGCGGTGAAACGGCATGTTCTGGAGTGCACGGAGCAAATCGCTTAGCCTCTAATTCACTTCTTGAAGGACTTGTATTTAGCGCACGTATTGCCGCTGACATTGCAGCCACTATTTCCCCGCAAGGAATAGCAATTACTGATAATTCCGAGTCAATACTTATTGACCCAAGTGCTCGTAAAGAACTTCAATGGAGCATGAGTAAAGGTGCTGGCGTATTGCGTTCTTCAGATTCTCTTGTTGCAACGAGTGATGATTTAGCACGTATTCAATCGCGCAAGAGTGTTCAACCATGTGTTGAAGCGTGGGAGACGACAAATCTTTATCAATTAGCTCAAGCAATTGTAAAAGCATCGCTCATTCGCCAAGAGACTCGTGGTTCACATTGGCGTGAAGATTTCCCTGAAACAAGTAATGCCTGGCTCAAACGAATTGTGCAAAGACTTAGCCCGACCGGTGTATGGGCAACTGATTATCAGGAAGTTGGTCACCCATGATTGATCGCGAATTAATAAAGCGTGCCATCGCTGAAGATTTAGCTGGTGGCGAAGATATAACTTCTGTTGCAACAGTTGCCGGCAGTTCGCAGATCGTTGCCGACTTTGTCGCTCGCAAGAATGGCGTTATTGCAGGTATTGAAATGGCACAAGGAGTTTTAGAAGAAGTTGGGCTTAGCGATATTGCGCTATTTGTACACGATGGAGAAAGTGTGAGTGCGGGCAAAGTATTACTTACTGTGCGCGGAGATACTCGAGCGATATTGCTTGCAGAGCGCACATCACTTAATTTCTTGGGACACCTCAGCGGTATTGCAACGCTGACTCGGATATGGGTTGATGCAATTGATGGAACATCATGCAAGATTCGCGATACACGAAAGACCACACCTGGAATGCGATTACTGGAAAAAGCTGCAGTTGTTGCAGGCGGTGGAACAAATCATCGATTAAGTTTGAGCGATGCTTCACTTATAAAAGATAATCACATTGCAGCGGCAGGAAGTGTTACTGCTGCATTTATGAAAGTACGAGAGAAATATCCAACCTCAGAGATTGAAATTGAAGTTGATACCTTGGAACAGCTGCAAGAAGTATTGCCACTCAAGCCTGACCTTGTTCTGCTCGACAATATGAGCGTTGAAGAATGTAAGCAGGCAGTAGCCATTACTAACGGAGTAGTAAAACTTGAAGCATCAGGTGGGTTGAGTATTGAGAATGCAAAAGCATATGCAATGACTGGGGTGGATTACTTGGCTGTTGGCGCGCTTACTCACTCAGCACCAAATTTTGATATCGGCTTAGATTTTAGAGAGGCATAAGAAAATGTTACTTACAATCGACGTTGGAAATACCAATACTGTTTTAGGAATCTTTGATGAGTCGGATCTACTTCGCTCTTGGCGAGTAAAGACTGATCCGCGTTCAACAGCGGATGAGTTGTGGTTGCAATATAAGGCCCTCGTTGAAGGTTATGAAATTACAGGACTGGCCATCTGTTCAACAGTTCCAGCAACACTTCGAGAACTTCGCCATATGATCGATGACTATTTTGCAGATATCCGTGTAACGATTGTTGAGCCTGGAATCAAAACTGGTGTTCCACTCTTAGTTGATAATCCAAAAGAGATTGGCGCTGATCGCATCGTCAATACTCTTGCCGCTCACACTTTGTATGGTGGCCCTGCAATTGTTGTTGATTTTGGAACGTCAACAAATCTCGATGTTGTATCTCCTAAAGGTGAATTTCTTGGGGGAGCTCTTGCACCAGGAATTGAGATATCCGTCGATGCTCTGGCAGCACGAGCTGCACAACTTCGAAAAGTGGAATTAGTGAAGCCAAAGAATGTAATTGGCAAGAACACAGTTGAAGCACTTCAATCCGGAACTATTTTTGGTTTTGCTGGCCAAGTTGATGGTCTCGTAGATCGCATTACAGCCGAACTCCTCGAAACGTATTCAGAGAAGCCACATGTAATTGCAACAGGTGGCCTAGCACCGTTGATTTTCGGTGTTGCAGAAACGATTGACCATTACGAGCCTGATTTGACGCTGATTGGACTGCGCCTGATTCACGAACGAAATGCTTGAGTCGCTAGACTCACCACATTATGAGCGCAGATAACACACCAATTGAGGATGACCTCCCTGAGCAATTGAGGATTCGCCGCGAAAAGCGTGCGGGTCTCATTGAGCGCGGAATTGAGCCATACCCGGTCTCTGTTGCTCGTACAAAGAGTTTGAAAGAGATTCGCGAAAAATACACATCGCTAGATATCGATGTTGCAACTGGAGATATTGAAAGTCTTACTGGTCGAATTATTTTCAAACGCGACACTGGAAAATTATGTTTTGCAACTCTTCGCGAAGGTGATGGAACAGAACTTCAAGCAATGTTCTCACTTGATAAAATTGGACAAGAAGAACTTGATTTCTGGAAATCAGATATTGATTTAGGCGACATTGTCAGTGTTACAGGAGAGATCATCTCCTCAAAGCGCGGCGAACTCTCTGTCTTAGCTAATTCATGGTCACTTGCTGCAAAATCATTACGGCCACTACCAAATGAACATAAGCCAATGTCTGAAGAGACTCGCGTTCGCATGCGCTATGTCGATCTTATTGTTCGCCCAGAAGCACGTGCTTATGCTCGTCTGCGTCCAACAGTTATGCGATCACTGCGCGAAACATTTCATAACCAAGATTTTATTGAAGTAGAAACTCCAATGCTTCAAGTTATGCATGGTGGAGCCGCCGCTCGCCCCTTCAAATCTTTTAGCAATGCCTATGACATGGATCTTTATTTGCGTATTGCCCCTGAATTGTTCTTGAAGCGATGTGTCGTCGGTGGAATTGAACGTGTATTTGAAATAAATAGAAACTTTAGAAATGAAGGCGCAGACTCATCACACTCACCAGAGTTTGCAATGATTGAGAGCTACCAGGCATATGGTGATTGGCGCTCAATTGCGGACCTGACTCGTACATTGATTCAAAATGCTGCAATGGCAATCTCTGGTTCACATGTTGTAACCCACCACGATGGTCGCCAAGCAAACTTAGGCGGACAGTGGAAAGAGATTTCTCTCTACGAAGCAATTTCTCAGGGTGTTGGCGAAAGCGTCACCGCCCTTACTCCTATTGAAGAATTGAAGAAGCACGCTACAAAACTGGGTATAAAGATTGATTCAAAATGGGTAACGGGAAAACTTGCTGAAGAGATATTTGAGCATGTTGCAAAAGATCAATTGATTGAACCAACATTTGTTATGGGTTTCCCAGTAGATACTTCACCACTTGTTCGTGCACACCGCGA
>Ga0214919_10004130_pt1 | contig 21388 bp, 15 predicted proteins | sample LL1503_MetaG_FD_177994 | JGI IMG/M metagenome (GOLD analysis project Ga0214919, IMG submission 177994) | Freshwater microbial communities from Lake Lanier, Atlanta, Georgia, United States - LL-1503 | ecosystem: Environmental > Aquatic > Freshwater > Lake | place: USA: Georgia | collected... | reverse complement strand
AAATAGGGACTGGTTTCTTTGCTTAAATTATTCAATAACTTTGGCAAGTTGGAGTGGGGTGAAGAAGGAGATAAATTGGAAGACATAGTAAATGGAGATGATTAAATGTGTTCAGTCCCAGTTACTTTTTCTTTGACTGTTGCGCTAAATATTGATCCAATCCTGAAAACATACTTGAAATTTGCGGACTCGGTACTTTAATATGTAAACTCAAACCTGCTTCTTCAACTGCTTTGCAAGTATTGGAGCCAAAAGCACCAATGATAGTTCCATTTTGTTTGAAGTTGGGTTGATTGTCATACAAACTTCGTAAACCACTAGGTGTAAATAAACAAATAATGTCAAAAGTATGCTCCTTTAATAAACTAGCAATATCACTACTCACCGAACGATACATATACGCTAATTCAAATTGACAACTATGATCTTTTAACCAATTTACAATTTCATTATCCTGTTGATTTTCGCTACACACATATAAAAACTTCTCGTTCGCCTTATGTTTATTTAAAACATCAAATAATTTTTTATTCGTCCCGTCTGAGCCAAAAAACACTTTACGTTTACGATACATAATAAATTTTTGTAAATACAAAGCAACAGACTCGGTAATACAAAAATATTTGGTATCCTGACTGATATTAATTTTTAATTCATCACAGGTTCTAAAAAAATGATCAATGGCATTTTTACTTGTAAAAATAACACCTGTATATAAGGGAATATCGATCTTAGTTTTTCTAAATTCCTTGGAAGGAATAGCCACTAATTGTATGAGGGGTTGAAAAAATAAAGACACCGGATATTTACGCTCCAAGTCAAAATAAGGCGACTTTTCGCTTTCTGGCTTAGCTTGTGAAATTAGAATTTTTTTAATGGTCTTTGTTGTAGTCGTTTTTTTTACTCCACTCATTTCTTTTGCCATTTATCATTCACGTTTCGAGATTAGTAAGTACCTCCAAAGTATTGTACAATAAATTTATACAACAAAGTAAGAGGCAATATTTCGAAAGCACAAAGGTATAGAAAAAAATGAAACGAGGAGATATGTAATTTGTTTCGAACAGACGTTAAAGAGAATAGATATCGGTATAATAGGAGTAATACTGCCGCCACCCCTGCACCCATGATGGCATAGGGATAAAATACAGGCTTCGCAAAAGCAAGTACTAAGACAAAAGGTACTAGTAAAACTCCTAATACTTTATTGATCATAAAAACTACGAAAATATAGGTACTTACCAATTCCTCTGTGTTGAAAATATAACCCGCAAATTTTAAACAAAGATATTTTCCTACATACAGTCCGACGAAAAATAAAATAATATAGAGGAACCCTTCCCAAAAAGATAAAGCCAGCAAATGATTGTTGAAAATAAATAAAGTAGCTAATAAAGAAAAAGATAAAACAAAACAAAAATTAACTATAAGGGAACCTAAACTATTTTGCAAAAGCTGTTCCCTAAATTGGATCATTCTCAAAGAGGATTGACTAAACTGATTAAATAATTTAGGGAAATATTGCGGATAGACATTATTTACAAATCCATATAAAAAAATCAAAATTACTATAGTATAAAATAATCCATCTTTATTAGGTACCGAAAAACGTTGTTCAATTTTATACAATACTTGATTACTTCCTTGTTCCGCCAAATGATCCACATATAATTTAAAACCATTGGACTTTTGTGTAAAGTAAGTTTTATACTCTTTTAAAATTGGAAGCAAAGAATCTTTCAAATTTAAATCGCGCAAAGACTGTAAAAAAATGCCGTCTCTTTCTTGAAAACTATGAGGAAGAACAGGAACATATTTAATGAGTAGGGTGTCTTTTACAATTGTAGAGTCTACTAAAGTAATGGGAGTGTCGGTAGTTAATAATGGAGTCTGTTTTTTTTGAAAAGAGCTGAATAATATCCAGCAACCGAGTAGTAAAAATGTATATTTTAAAAATGACTTCATCCTTGCAAAAATAAGTATCCTGATGCAGAATTAGTAACTTATAACTAGCTTTGTCCAATACACTTATTACTTCGCTATGGCAGGCATCTATATTCATATCCCATTTTGCAAAAAAGCCTGTCATTACTGCAATTTTCACTTTTCTACGCAAGTAAAATATATGGAGCCCTTTAATATGGCGCTTTTAAAAGAAATCGAACTTCAAAAAAATTACCTCCAGGACCCCATTGAAACCATTTACATAGGCGGAGGAACGCCTTCTCTATTAGCAATACAAGATATAGAAAACCTTATCCATCAAATTCAGCTTCATTTTCAGTTAGCCAATGATATCGAATTAACATTAGAAGCCAATCCCGATGATATTGATGTAGCAAAAGTGCAAAGTTGGAAAAATATAGGCGTCAATAGATTAAGTATTGGGATTCAAAGTTTTCAGCAAAAGTCCCTGGATTGGATGAATAGGGCTCATACCACCCATCAATCGCATCAAGCCATTCAGGCTGCTTTGCAAGGAGGCATTCCTAATATTAGTGCCGATCTTATTTATGGCACCCCACATTTATCAGACGAGGATTTGATCGCTGATTTAAAAGAACTCACCCAATACGCTATCCCCCATATTTCTTGTTATGCTTTAACGGTAGAAGAAAAAACAGCCTTGCATACCATGATTCAACAACAAAAGATGGAAGCCGTAGAGGTAGAAAAGCAAGCAAGGCATTTTGAAATTGTAGTGGATACCTTAGAAAAAAACGGAATGGAACAATATGAAATTTCTAATTTTAGTCAACCACATTATAGAAGTAAACACAATAGCAATTATTGGAACGGTATTCCTTATTTAGGGCTAGGACCTTCGGCACATTCATTTAATAAAACATCCAGACAATGGAATGTAGCCAATAACGCGTTGTATATAAAATCGATTGAAGAAAATAAAGTTCCCTTTGAATTAGAGGCCCTCTCTTTAGCTACCAGATATAATGAATATATGATGACTTCACTTAGATGCATCGAAGGCTTCGACAATCAATATATTGAAACAGCTTATGGTAAAGATTTTTTAGAACACACCATGACAATGCTCGGACCTATGTTAGAAAAAGAATTGCTCACCCCCACTTTGAAAGGATATGCAATCACTAAAAAAGCAAAGTTTTTAGCAGATGGTATTGCGAGTGACTTTTTTTGGATGTAGAAGATTTTAATAAAATATAAATAAAACTTGAATACTTATTAAATTAAAATCTGCTCCAATTGTTTAAAGGATTCCATTCTACAATTTCCTTCCCAAAGAATTTTATATATCGTAGTGATGATCGGCAGATCTAATTGCAATTGTTCGTTGATGGCCATGATACATTTGCTAGCATTGTATCCTTCCGCCACCATATTCAATTCTAATTCAGCTGACTTTACGGAATATCCTTTCCCAATCATATTTCCAAAAGTGCGATTTCGACTATGTAAAGAATAGCAAGTCACTAATAAGTCTCCCAAATACACCGAAGAAGCGTAATTAATAGCGTTATCATTACCTCCTCCCTTTTCATACATCGATTTTAATAATACTTGCATTTCATGGGCGCAATTTGCAATGTATACACTTAAAAAATTATCTCCATATTCTAGTCCATGCGCGATACCCGCTCCTAAGGCATAAATATTTTTTACCACCCCTGCATATTGCACTCCAATCACATCATGATTCACAATGGTATTAATATAATCACATTTAAAATAAGAAGCAATTTGTTCTGTGACTGCAATATCTAATCCTGAAAAAGTTAAATAAGATAATTGTTCTGCTGCTACTTCTTCGGCATGGCTAGGACCTAATAAAGTATAATAATGAGAAAGCGGAAATTGATATTGCTTTTGTAAAAATTCATGCAATAAAATATTGTGCTTGGGTAGGACCCCCTTGATGGCAGAGACTATTTTTTTACCTTCCAGCATTTGAGCTGTCACACCTTGCAGGGAGGATTCCACATGAATAGAAGGCACTGCCATGACTATCATATCTGATGCTGCAATTATCTCAGTTACTTCACTTGAAAAATGTATACGTGAAGTATCAAAATAGGTATTTCTTAGATAGTGGGGATTATGATGTCGCTTTTTAAAATAGTCAATATTATTTGCCTGTCTCATCCACCAATGAATCGCATTACCATTGTCCATTGCAATTTTTGCAATCGCTGTCGCCCAACTTCCACTTCCTATGATTCCAATTTGCATGTTGCCAAATTTTTACAAACATACGAAACTCAATAAAAAAGGGGCGCATTTTTTAAATGCGCCCCTTTTTAGACTGATTCACAGTGCACTATCTTACTTTTTCTCTTCAAATAATTTTTCTTTTGCAACTACTTTTACCAACATGCCGTCTTTTAAAGTTTTGCTTACTGTACTATAAGGTCCAGTGATCACCTTATCACCTACTTTTAATCCAGCTACTTCAATATAATTTAAATCTTGTATGTCTGTTTTTACTTTTATCATTTTTACTTTATTGTCTGGCTGCAACACATAAACCACTTCATTTAATTCGTCTTTTGCTGCAGGTGCATCCCCATTTTTATTGTCTTCTTTTTTAACAGCCATTTTAGTATCCTTGCCTTCGCCGTCTTTATCACGTGTCGTAACCGCATTTAAAGGAACAGTAATTACATTTGCTTTTGACTTAGTTTGAATATCAGCACTCGCTGTCATACCAGGACGGAAAGGAAAAATGCTATTCTCTTTTGTTAAGTCCTCATAACTTGTAGGTAATAAGCGAATGTGTACTTTATAGTTCGCTACTTCTGTACTTGCAGCCAAACCACTTGCAGCTGAAGTCACAGGATTTGCAATTTTATATACGACTCCTTTAAATTTACGCTTATTATACGCATCCACTTCTACTAATGCGGTATCGCCAATCTTTACTTTAGTAATATCATTCTCACCCACATCTACTCTTACTTCAATACTCTTCATATCTGCCACACGCATCATTTCGGTACCTGCCATTTGAGCTGTACCTACAACTCTCTCCCCTTTTTTTACATTCATTAAACTTACAATGCCATCCATAGGTGAAGTAATAGTCGTACGTGCTAAATCCTTTTCTGCACGAGCTAATTGTGCTTTCACACCTTGAATTTGAGCTTCTCCACTTTTGATAGATTCTTTAGCCGAATTATAACTTGATTCCGCAGAACGAAACACTTGTTCTGTTTGCTCATATTCCGATCTAGAAACTATTTTATCGGCGTATAATTTTTTGTAACGCTCATTCGTAGCTTTTGAATTTTCATACGCCGTTTTTAAACCACTTAAAGCAGCTTTTACATTTTCGTATTGCGCTTTTACTTGATTCACACTTGCTGTCACTTGATCACGTTGAGAGGAATAGATATCGGCATATATTTTAGCCAACACCTGACCCTTAGTAACTCTATCTCCTTCTTCTACAAAAAGATTTACGATTTCTCCAGAAATATCTGGACTCACTTTTACTTCAATTTCAGGATATACCTTACCACTTGCATTCACCGACTCGGTGATGGTTCTTAATTGTACAGCTTCTGAAGTGACTAATGTGCCTTCTTCTTTACCAATTACACCTGCTTTTTTCAAGCCTACCAAAAGCACAATTAAAAACACTAAACCACCTCCGATCCAGATTAACTTTTTGTTCATTTTATTTATTTTTTACTTCTGTAATTTTTTATATTTAAATTAAAGTGATAAAGATTCTCCTTTGTAAAATTCAAGGAGCTTAATTCTAAACACATACTCATACTGAGCAGATTTAAAATTCACTTTAGCCTTTAAAAAATTATTTTGATTGTTCAATAATTCAATAGTACCTAACAAACCTAGCTCATACCTTTTCTTCGCAAATTCGTAGGCTTTTTCGGCTGAAGTCACTGCCTTTTTATTGGCATTTAATTTGTTCAATGCTACAATGGCATTGGTATAAGCGGAATAAATGTCTTGCTTTAATTTACGATTGGTATTTTCTTGATTTAATTCAGCTGATTTGTAATTCAACTTTGCTTGTTGATAGGAAATACGAGCTTGTCCACCATTAAAAATAGGGATGGATAATTGAAAGCCAAAACTTTGACCAAAATTATTATTGACTTGTGTCCCCCACCCATTCCAAACATTCCCAAAATTACGCGTCCCAGTGGTAGTGGCATAAGTGGGACTTTGTACAAAATATTTAGTGTTATTCATGGTGACAAAAGGACTCGCAGGTGTAATAGCACTCAATCCTGTTAGTTCATAGCCGTTAATATATTTGAACTGATTTGAAAAATTAGAAGTTAAACTATATCCAAAACTTAAAGAAGGATAAAAATTCGCTTTGGCAGCCAACGAACTTTTCTCAGCCGCTTTAACTCTAAATTCAGCTGCTTTTACATTGGGTAGATTTTGTTGCGCAATTGCAAAAACATAATCAGGTTGCAAATCGGCAAAGCCTTGTAATTTAATTTGATCCACAGGTTGCACTAGAACATCAAAGTCGGTACCCGCATCTAAATTCAACAACGCTTTTAAACTTAATTTAGATTGTTCCACATTGGAAATAGCTGAAATATAAGTACTGCTATCATTGGCTAATTGAGTTTCTAGTTCTAATAAATTAATTTCGGGAAGTAAGCCTACTTCTACTCTTTTTTTAGTCGCATTTAATTGCTCTAAAGTTTGTTGAATTTGAATTTTAGAAATTTCAGATTGCTCAATAGTAGACAATACTTGTAAATAAAAAGTAGCCACGTTCAATGAAATATCATTAGAGGCATTTTGCAAATCGGCCAAAGAAGCTTGCCAGTTATAATTAGTAGCGTCTGCGTTATTTTTTAACTTTCCTGCATTATATAATTGAATGCCCCCATTTAAACCAAAGTTATTATATAAGAATTGCGTATTTGCAAAGCCATTGGTGGTTGGGTCAATGGATCTCCCTAATCTTAATCCCATACCAGAAGACCCCGTTAAACTGGGTAATCTGCTGGAGCTAGCCAATTCGGCTTGTAATTTAGCAAGACGCGTTTGTACATCGGCTTGCTTAATAGAAATATTATTTTTTATCGCATATTCCACGCATGTTTTTAAGTCCCATTGGGTGGACGGTTGCGCTTGAACTTGAAAAGCAAAACCCACGAAAAATAAAGAAAGTATGTATTTCATCTAGTATATATATAAATTAAATAGCTTTTGACCCTACAAAAGTAAACTAATAATAAATAGGTCTCTAAATATTAGACAGGCGGAAGGGGGATCGGCTGAGCAGCGATTAGTATAGATGAAAGGTGTTAAATAGCCTTTTTATAATAAAATAACCTGTAAATCACTAAAACAACGGCCAATAAACACATCGCAGTGAGGGCAGAATAAGGCTTATCAATCACCACTGCCAATGCCACTAACGCATAGGATAATACAAAAATAACGCAGAAAATGGGGGTCCATTTTTTTAAGGCTCCCGTCACTGACTCATTCCCTTGATTTTTTTGTCTCAAAATAAGCAAGGTAGCCGCCGAGGTACTCATTCCCATGCAATCTAAAAAAATACTAAAGCTTAATACATCATCTACCCCTTTACCAAAAAAGGTCACTAATATAGTAGTGATGGCAAATAAAGTTAACCCAGGAACTAAGGCTTCTGTTGTAGGATGTTTTTGTTGAAAAATTTTAGGTAATACTTTATCCTCACTCATCGCAAACATGACGCGAGGATTACTCATTAAAATGACATTCACGTAAGCCAACACACTTAATACCATCGCAAAATCAAAAATCTTAGCGCCTAATTTGCCAAACCAAGCTTCAAAAAGAAGTGACCCAATAGCATTTGCATTTTTCATGGATTCAAACCCAATCACTTTAATATAAGTATAATTAATAGTGAGGTATAAAAACAAAACCACTAATATGCCCACTACAATACCACGCTGCATGGTTTTTGCGGATTTTACTTCGGATCCAAAATTGATGGTTTGTTGATAGCCTCCGTATGTAAAAAATACAGACACTAAACTGACTAATAAAAGTAAGGCTCCATTCGTTCCGTCATACACATAAATTTTTCCTTCATTCACTCCATGAGGCGGAACTGTCACCCCTTTGAATAAAGAAGAAATTAATAAAACAATTAAACTAATTTTCACCACTGTCAAAATGTTTTGTGTGCGACTGCTTGTTTTTAATCCCAATAAGTTCACTACATAAAATAATGCCACCGATAAAGAGGCTACTCCAATATTAAATAAGGTACCAGACGGTTGTCCAAATAATAAATCACTTACATAGTCGGCTCCAATTAAAGCCACTACAGCTAAAGAAGCAGCATTGCTAATTAATATTAAAACATTAATGGTAAACCCTACTCCTGGATGATAACAATGCGCAAACACTTTATAATATCCTCCCATCACGGGTAAACGTTGTCCAATTTCAGCATAAGTTAATGCTCCAAACAAAGCAATCACCCCTCCTATTAACCAAGCCGTGAAAAAAATACCAGGTGTTCCTGACTTTGCAGCAATCGTAGCAGGGGTTTTAAAAATACCCATCCCTATTACCAAACTCACCACAATCATGGTTAAACTAAAAAAATTAATGCTTTGTTTTGATTTCATGCTTACGTTTTTAAGTATGCAAATACTTTAATTTAAAATAAAACTGTCTAGTGGATCTGCTTAAGCAACTACCCTATTTTAATAAGCTTAAATATAACAAAAAGTGGTTAAGTTTTCAACAATGGGTTAATAATTAATGTACTCGGCAAAATTATTTACGCTTATGTTTGTCTTGGAATTAGGTTCATGTAAATGATTAAAAGGGAACCCCGTTTAAATCGGGGGCTATTCCCGTAGCTGTGAGTTCATTGCCAAAAGCAATCAATGCAATATATCCACTGAAGCAATTTGGGAAGGATGCATTAAAAAGAACAAGCCAGAAGACCTGCCTAATTAATAAATCAACAGCTTTCGGGTAAAAAGCAAGGATTGTAAAAAAAAGATTTGCGTTTGTATCACATTGGATCACTTAAAAAGGGATCTTATGCTTTGTAACATGCACATCAATTAATTATGGTTCTCTTTCTCCAGGAAGCTCATTGTTAACAATAAAAAAACAAAACAATGAGCCAAAAATTATTTACGCTCTGGGTGTGCATTATGGCCGCCTTCCCTTCTGTCTTGGGGCAAAAAAAAGACCTTTCTCTGAACGACAGCTCTCAGTCAAACAATCGAACTTTAGAAGACGTTGTTATTACCGCCAACAAAATTGCACAAAAACAAAACAGTACCGGTAAAGTCATCACCGTAATAAATCAAGCACAACTTATCGCAAATGCAGGAAGAACCGTTGCTCAAATACTCAATGAGCAAGTAGGATTATCACTTCCCGGAAGTTTAAGTAATGCAGGTACAGTTCCTAGTATTTACATGCGAGGTGCTTCTAGTGGACGTACTTTGATTTTGATAGATGGAAATCCTGTGGGAGATCCTTCCATGATTAGTAATGAGTTTGATTTAAACTTAGTGCCCTTAGATCAAATTGAAAGAATTGAAATTTTAAAAGGATCGCAAAGTACTTTGTATGGATCAGACGCCATTGGTGGAGTGATTAATATTATCACCAAAAAATCTAGCGCCGCTCCTTGGAGCGGCGGTGCCAGCGCAGGCAGTTATGGTACTCAAAAATGGAATATTCAACAACATAACAATTGGGGGAAACTTAATTTGAATGCAGGTATTGAGCAACAAACTGCCACTGGATTTTCTTCTGCCACCGACATCAAAAACACGGGTAAATTTGATCCAGATGGATATGAAAATAAAAGTTGGTATGTAAAATTACAATATGATATTAAGCCTTCCCTGCAAGCTACGCTATTTACACGCAAAACGGCCTATACTGCTGCCATTGACTATGGTGCTTTTATGGATGATAAAGACGATCATTTTAAAAATGCGACTCAACTTACTGGAACTGAAATAAAATATCAAAAAAATAAAACTAAAGTTCAATTTCAATATCAAATGAGTACGCAAGATCGTAGTTATAAAAATGATAGCGTCGATAAAACGTATACGATTTATGAAGACAATCAATACGCAGGGAAATCTCATTTTGCCGACTTGTTAGTGGCACAACAAATTCACCCTAATATCCAATGGATTGTAGGTTCCGACTTTAGATATGGATCCTATCATCAAACTTATATTTCATTGAGCCAATGGGGGCCTTATAATGATCAATTCAAAGACACTTTCCAATTTCAAAATGCATTGTACAGTTCCCTATTACTGAATGACTCCAAAAACAAATGGTTACTTGAAATAGGCGGCAGATTTAATAAACAATCCAGATACGGAAACAATCAAACCTTCACGGTGAGTCCTTCTTATAAAATAAACAGTCAATGGAGGGTCTTAGCCAATATATCTTCTGGATTTAAGGCGCCTTCATTATATCAATTAAGCTATAATGAAAAATTATTGCCTGAGAAATCGGTAAACGCTGACATGGGTATCGAATATAAATCCAATACATTATATACCAGACTTGTCGCTTATCAACGAACTATTGATAATGGAATTGATTATAATTATATTGACTATAATTTTTTCAACTTTATCCAACAAAAAGTAAATGGATTAGAATTAGAAGTAAAATGGAATCCCAATGAGCACCATCAAATTTCAGGCAACCTTAGTTGGATGGATGGAAAGGAAACCAACCAAAATAGAGTCACGACCACCGATACCATCACCTACCCTTACTTATTAAAGCGTCCTAAAAACACCATAGGCTTACAATGGCGTTTTGAACCCAACCAAAAATGGTCTTTTCAATTACATGCGCAATATGTAGGTGCTAGATTTGATGTAGGTGGTTATGCAACAGATGATGTAAAATTACAGGACTACACTTTATTCAATGCGCATGTGCAATATAAGATGAGTAAACATGTGTTGTTGTTTAGTGATATTCAAAATGCAACGAATACTACATTCAATGAAATTAATGGGTACAATAGCATCGGACGCATGTGGATGTTGGGTATACAAATACATTAAATGACCATTTTTCAAAAAGCTTTGTATCTTCATACAAAGTTTTTTTATGGAAATACATTTTGACCAACTGTTAACGATTGTATTCACCTTGTTTGCGGTGATTGATATTGTGGGATCTATTCCTTTGCTTATTTCCATGAAAGAAAAAGTGGGTGAAATTAAATCCTTCAAAGTGACCCTCATTTCAGGAGGATTAATGATATTATTTTTATTTCTTGGTAAACCTTTTTTGCAAATACTAGGGTTGGATGTAAAATCTTTTGCAGTGGGAGGTTCTATTGTGATATTTTTATTAGGGTTGGAGATGGTATTAGGACATGAAATATTTAAAGGAGATAAAAATGAACATAGCGGCGCCGTAGTTCCAATTGCTTTTCCCATTATCGCAGGAAGTGGAACACTAACAACCATCATGTCCTTGAAAGCCAACTTTGAAGAAGCTTATATTGCCGCAGGTATTATCATCAATTTAATTGTAGTCTATATCGTACTTAAATCACTCAATTATATTGAAAAATTATTAGGACCAGGAGGCTTACTAGCCGTACGTAAGTTTTTTGGAGTCATCTTGCTAGCCATTGCTGTTAAAATTTTCTCTAGCAATATTGGTGCTATTAAAAGATAAACTCTTTCTTTAAAATTTCAAGTGCTTCTTGATCCTTATATTCATTGATAAGAATTATCAATTGATTTTTCAATTGATTGATGAGTTTTATTTTAGAGACGTCATGAATGACATTATTCATTTCATGAGGATCTTTACTTAAATCATATAATTCCCATTGATTACGGGGTCCATAAAATCTTATTAATTTATAACGCTGTGTTCTGATACCAAAGTGAGGGGCTACTTTATGAGGTTCAGGGTATTCATAATAATGATAATAAATTGCATCCCTCCAATTTATAGTGGCTGTTGGATTTTTAAGTATTGGAAAAAAACTTTTTCCTTGTATTTCTTTGGGAATTTTTAATCCTGCCATATCTAACAGAGTAGGCGCAAAATCAACATTTAGAACCATATTTTGAATCTGGGTGCCTGGTTTAATTTTTGATGGATATTTGATGACAAAAGGAGTTCTCAAACTCTCTTCATACATAAATCTTTTATCAAACCAACCATGTTCTCCTAAATAAAATCCTTGATCAGAAGCATAAATCACAATAGTATTTTTATCGAGCCCTGTGCTATCTAGATAATGTAATATTCGTCCAATATTCCTGTCCAATGATTTTGCAGTTGCCAAATAATCTTTTAAATAACGCTGATATTTCCATTCTATAACCGCTTTTGAATCGTTTTTAATTTGCTCATATTGCTTTTGAATCAAATTATAATAATTAGAGTAAGCCTCCTTTTCATTGGAGTTCAATCTACCAAACATACCCGGCTTTTTATAGTCGACATTCATTTTTAAATCATCGCCAAGTAGCATTGTTTTATCAATGGTCATATCTTGTTCAGAAGCGGCTACTCTATCTTTATAAGTGTCATAAAAATTTTCCGGCATACTAAAATTTTGATCATCATATGCTCCTAAATCTTCTATAGCAGGCATCCAGTTACGATGTGTTGCTTTTTCTCCAATGACTAAAAAAAAGGGTCTTGAACTATCTCTTTGATGCAACCAATCTAAAGAAAAATCACTTATTAAATTGGTGACATAGCCTTTATATCGTGTGGTATCATGAGACATGCTAATAAAATCCGGTTGATAATAGTTCCCTTGATCTGGTAAAATTTTCCAATAATCAAAACCTTGAGGATAAGATTGCAAATGCCATTTGCCCACCCAAGCCGTTTGATAATTTGCGTTTTGTAATAATTTTTGAACTTGTTGCTGTGCGCCGTCAAATAATCGTTTAGGACTATTATCCTTTAACCCATTTAAATGACTGTATTTCCCAGTTAGAAGTACCGCTCTACTGGGTGCACAAATCGAATTCGTTACAAAAACATTTTTTAAAATAGCTCCCTCTTTAGCAATACGATCAATATTAGGGGTTTTCATTAATTTGCTCCCATAGGCCCCAATAGCTTGTTGAGTATGATCATCAGAAAATATAAATACGATATTTGGCTTGCTATTGGTCTGAGAATACAAATTTGCAGACGAATAGAGCAATAACATCATAGAGATATAAATAATTTTTCGAATCATATCTGCTTTTTTAAAGGATAGATAAAAAAAGAGTGCCTAATCTAGCTTAAGAACCTCCTGCCCTTTTTAATACCCTAAATTTAATACGAATTATTCAAATCATATTTTTAAAAAGAAAAGAGTTTTGAATCACTCTAGAATAACAATTAAATGATAATTTTGCGGGGATGATTCATTTCATTTTCAACCCTCATGCAGGGCATCAAAAAAGCGCGCAAAAAAGTAAAATCTTACAATTATTGCGTGAAGTTCCCAATAGTTTAGTTTGGATCACTACGCAACCTTTGGAAGCCACTCAAATGGCTCAAAAAGCCATTGCACAAAAAGCAGATAAAGTAATTGCAGTGGGAGGTGATGGAACTATCAATGAAGTTGCTTCTGCTCTTATAGAAACCACCATTCCATTAGGCATTATACCTTTAGGATCCGGAAATGGATTAGCAAGACATTTAGCCATTCCGCTCCACCCTAAAGAGGCTTTATATGTCGCCTTACATGGAAAAGAAATCGCTATGGATGTGGGACTTATTAATAATCGACCTTTTTTTTGTACGATGGGAATTGGTTTTGATGCACAAGTAGCTACTCGATTTTCTAAATCTGCACAAAGAGGCTTTAAAAATTATGTAAAAGCGACTTTAAAAACTTTATTCCATTATCAACCCATCAAAATAAGTTTGAATCATGGGCCATTTGAAAAAGTTTTTTCTTTAACGATTGCCAATGCGAATCAGTTTGGAAATAACGCCTATATATCTCCTTACTCTGATGTTCAGGATGCTCAATTAGAAGTGGTTAAAATAAAACCTTTAAATATTTTTCAAGCAGGTTATATGGCCATCCAACTATTTTCAAAAACAATTCACACTTCAAAAAATATCAGTATCCAATCTGTCAAATCATTACAAATACAATACGCCTCCAAACAACCACTACATATTGATGGAGAAGCACTCTTAACGACCCAGGAGACAATTGAAATTACAATGGAGCCCTTATCTCTTTTAGTAGTTGTACCGTCTTAGTTTATTTCTTAGACTCTTTTTTAGATTCTTTCTTAGATTGTTTATTAGGTTCTTTCTTAGACTCCTTTTATTCAGTTCCTTTTTTGTATCACTACAGTTAATTATTCAATTATAAATTACATAAAAGGTGTGGTAATTTATTATGAAGCCATTATCTTTATTACCACCTATGAGAAAAATATATTTTTTAGCTATACTCTTATTTAGTTTTCAGGCCCAAGGCCAAAATAATACGGCAAAACAAAAAGATACTATTGCGAATAAGTCTGCGAAATCAAATTCTTTAGAAGATGTTATTGTGACGGCTCAAAAAAAAGAAGAATTAGCACAAAAAATTCCATTGAGTTTAAGCGTTTTTTCAAGTAATACTATTGAACAATTAAAACTATGGAACAATAAAGATATTTCAGGACTTGTACCTAATTTATATAGTGCAGACCCAGGTGACCATCGGGATGCCATTAGCCTTCGCGGAATCAGCACCACTTCCTATGACCCTGCTGTCATTACCTATATAGATGGTGTGGCCCAGTTTAATTTAGATACTTATATCCCCACCTTGAATGATATTGAACGCATTGAAGTTTTAAGAGGACCTCAAGGAACTTTATATGGACGCAATGCCATGGGAGGCGTGATTAATATTATTACAAAACAACCCAATAATACAAGCAATGGGTATGCAGAAATCACTCAAGGAAATTTTGGTTTACAAAGAATCATAGGAAGTCTAAAAACTCCTTTAGTAAAAAATAAATTATTTTTCGGAATCGGTATTTTACAACAACAAAGAAATGGATACTATACTAATACAATGACCCAAAAAAGTTACGATCAGCAATCTGAATGGACAGGGAATTATTATATAAAATATCTACCCCGCCCAAATTGGCAAATTTTATTGAATATTAAAAACTATCAAAGTAATAATCAAGGCGCTTTCCCCTTAACTGCTACTGGCATGGAAGATGCATTCCAACAACCTTTTGAGTTAAGCCAAAATGCTGTGACAACTATGAATGATAACACTTGGAATAGTTCATTACTCATCCAGCATAAAGGGAAACACATTGATTTTACAAGTACCACAGCTTATCAACAAAATTATCGTTACTATACAAAACCAATAGATGGAGATTTTTCTCCAATAGACGCTATCAGTATCATTAATAATTATGGTAAAAGCTGGAATAACATTAAAGCATTCACACAGGAATTGAAATTAAATTCCTCCTCTAGTATCAATCAAAAAATAAGTTGGACCGCAGGTGCTTTTCTTTTTTATCAAGATGCCCCTTCTAAACAAGCTACTCGATTTGGGAAAGATGCTAACTTGATGATGATTGGAGATTCTTTATTTAGTATCATCAACGAAACTTCAGTTCAAAAAAAGGGAGTAGCATTATTTGGTCAAATAAACTATGCTATCCATCCCCAATGGCAGTTGACACTGGGGATAAGAAATGATTATGAAAAACAAGATCAAACAGTAGCGGGATATTATCAACATGATCCAAGCCCTAGTTTCATAAATGTTTTTCCATTCACTCAAGGAAATATTCAATTTAATTCCTTGTCTCCTAAAATTGCATTGAAGTATCAAGTAGCCCCTCAAAGTATGATGTATTTACAATACAGTCAAGGTTATCGGGTAGGTGGTTTATCTCCTCTTTCTTCCGACCCTTCTCAACCTCCCTTAATTTCATATCTACCAGAACATAGTAACAATTACGAATGGGGAATGAAAAATAGTTGGTTACAAGACAAAATAAGACTTCAACTTTCTGCATTTATCACCAATGTAAATGATGCACAAGTGCCCACTTTGTTATTACCAGATGCTATAACCGTGATTCAAAATATTGGTAAATTAGAAAGTAAAGGAGTAGAAGTTGAATTGTATGCTGCCCCTACAAAAGGCCTAACGCTTAGTTATCATGGAGGTATCACAGATGCTAGTTATTTAAATTCTGGGAAACATCCTATTATCACACCACAGCATACTCAAGCCATTACCATAAATTATAATTATGAAACAACAACTTCCAGTTCCTTCTATATTCAAACCAGAATGCAATGGATGGGTGATACTTATTATGATATCAAGAACGAAATTAAGCAAAGCCCTTATTTTATTCAACATTTTAATATGGGCTGGAATCTAAAAGCAAACAATATTTCTATTTGGTGTAAAAATATATGGAACCAAAAATATATTGCATACGCATACGATTTTGGAGCCATTCATTTAGGTGATCCAGCCATATTTGGAATAAGTCTTTCTCGTAAATTTTAAAAAAATAAAGCAAAAGAAGTAACTTGCTTGTTCAAAATTTAAAACCTTATGATACCTGTTAAATCTTATGCAGCTATTGCTCCCACTAGTCCTTTAGGACCTTATGAATTTAATCGCAGAGCGGTGGGTGACAATGATGTACAAATAGATATTTTATACTGTGGTGTTTGCCACAGTGATTTACACCAAGCAAGAGACGAATGGGGAGGTTCTCAATATCCTATGGTACCTGGTCATGAAATTGTAGGAAAAGTAGTTTCAGTAGGTTCTCATGTTTCTAAATTTAAAGTAGGTGATATTGCAGGTGTAGGTGTAATGGTAGATAGTTGTAAAACATGTACAAGTTGTCAAGCCGATTTAGAACAATATTGTTTAGAAGGATTTGTTGGTACCTATAATAATAAAGAAAGAAACAGTGATGAGATTACTAAAGGTGGTTATTCTACACAAATTGTAGTGGATGAATATTATACTTTTAAAATTTCACCTAATTTAAATTTAGCAGCCGTTGCTCCTCTGCTTTGTGCTGGGATTACTACCTACTCTCCATTAGTGTATGCAGGTGTTAAAAAAGGAATGAAAGTGGCTGTGATTGGATTAGGAGGATTGGGGCATATGGGTGTCAAATTCGCAGTATCCTTTGGTGCTGAAGTAGCTGTAATTAGCACTTCTCCTTCCAAAGAAGCAGATGCAAAAAAATTAGGAGCCACTCATTTTATTGTAAGCACGAATGAGGATCAAATGAAACAATACCAAGGTTATTTTGATGTCATTTTAGATGCAGTATCTGCCAATCATGACTATACAACATACTTAAATTTATTAGGAGTAGATGGCAAGTTAATGGTTGTAGGTTTGCCTACGAATCCACCACAATTAACTCCATTTTCAATTGTAACCCACCGCAGAAGCGTGATTGGCTCTTGCATTGGAGGGATGAAAGAAACTCAAGAAATGTTGGACTATTGTGCAGCTCATAATATCGTGTCTGAAGTAGAACTAATTCCTATGCAAGAAATTAATAATGCATATGAGAGAATGCTGAAAGGTGACGTCAAGTATCGTTTTGTGATTGACTTGGCATCCTTGAAATAATAGATACATTATATAAAATTCTCTTTAAAGGCTTCATCACAAATGAAGCCTTTTTTATGCAATAATTGTTTAGTTTTGGAACACACCATGAGAAAATTACATTCTTTATTACTATTGATCTTCATCCCTGCATTAACATGGTGTCAAAATGCACCAATGCGAAAAATTACTGGGGTAATTTCAGGAAATATACAAGACGGGAAAACAGGCAAAGCAATACAAGGAGCAACTGTTATTTTATATTCGAAAGAAAATAAGAATGTGTTTAAAAATAGCATTACCGATAAAAATGGGGAATACATTTTTGACAAAACAAATTTCGGGTATTACCAATTATCCATAAAAATGATTGGTTATGCGCACTATCAGTTAGACAGCTTATGGTTGAGGTCCGAAAAAGATGAAATTTACTTAAGTGATATTCAATTAAAAGATTCCTCTAATGCATTAAATGAAGTAATCGTCTATGCTGAAAAAAAATTAATGGAAGAAAAAGATGGTGTATTAACTTATAATGTTGCGGAGAGCCCTCTCAATAATGGATCTAGCACTTCGGATATGCTTAAAAATATTCCCTTAGTGAATGCGAATCCGGATGGAAGTATTACAGTTAAAGGGAAAGGACCCTTAATATTGATTGACGAAAAACCTACCAATTTAAATGCACAACAATTGGCAGATTTACTTGAAAGTTTACCCGCTAATATGGTGGAAAAAGTGGAAGTAATGCAAACCCCACCTCCTGAATATGCTACTTATGATGGAAGCGTCATTAATATAGTGACTAAAAAAGGCAGAGTGGGTTTATACCAGCGATATGCGGCAAGTGCAGGAACCAGTGGTTCTAAGTCCATCAGCTCCCATTTGAATTACAAATCCAATAGTTTTTCATTTAATAGTAATTTTAATTTAGGAATTAATAAAGCAATAGGAAATTCTTGGTCACATCGCAAAAACATTTACACTGATTCGGTGAATTATTTATATAACGAAAGCTCCTATATTAATAAAAGCATTAACCCTTCTTTACGTTTACAAGCAAGTGTGGATTATAATAAACAAAGTAATTCCGATTTTGTGTATCAGGGGAACTTAAATTATATTGATAATACCAGCCATACTTTATACAGTAATTTAAACAATCAAATGAAAGTATGGAAAGCCAGTAATCGAAATGTGAATTATGATGGCAATACCTATAGCCATGGATTAACAGGCTCCTATATGTGGAAATCCAAGACAGGTCTTGAAAAAATTCAAATTTATTCGGGTATTAATTTTGGAAAAAATGTGAATAATAAAAGCTTTTACCAACAATACCTGTTGAGTGATTTACTCCCTAATGGATTAGATTCTACACAGAATCAATTATTGGACAATTACTCTACCTCCTATTATATAAGAGGAAATTACACTAAGCCAATCAACAAAAAGGGTAAAACATTATTTACAAGTGGTATTTCATTTACCGAAAATGATTATCATACTATTTTAAATGCCAATTATTTTAATAAATTAGACAGCATTTTTTACCCTAACGAATTATTAAACAGCAATTTCTTTTTTGATCAAGGAATCCTAACAGCACGTATAGGGATTGTATTTATATTGCCTGCAGGATGGAGAATTACGATCAATGAACAAGGTGAATATACCAATACTCACTTTCGATTTATCAAAGGGGATCTCCCTAATTCCAGAGCCGACTATTGGCGATTCTTACCAAGCATGACTATCAGAAAAGAATTTAGCAAACAATTCAATACCAGCTTCACCTATCGTGAAACTATTCGTCGTCCAGGCATCACTGAACTCAATCCCAGTATTGATTACACTGATGCTTATAATATTCGTTTCGGAAATCCTTTTATACAGCCTACTCTCACTCAAAATTTTGAATGGAATCTTAGTTATAGCCAACCTAAGTTTAATATTAATACCACTTATGGTTATAATAAAATAAATGATGTATTTAGTTCGGTACGCACCTTAATTTCCACGGGGAAAACACAAACTACTTATCAAAATATTTCGGACCAAGATGAATACCACGCTAACATTTGGAGCGGGATTAATGTGAGCAATAAGTTTAAACTAAATATAAGTTCGGGTATTAACTATAACAAATATAGCCCCATTGAAAAATTAATTTACAAGTATATTGATGGTAGTTCCTATTATGCTGGCTTAAATTACAGCTATATGCCCAACAACTTAACGATGATTGAAGCAAGTAATAAATATAACAACTTTGCCTCCCCTCAAGGAAAAATAAGAAGTAATATTAGTATGTCGTTTAGCATACAAAGAAAAATGATGAATAAGCGATTAGTGCTTAACCTTGCCGCCATAGATCCTTTTGGCTTAACCACTTATACAGGATATACTGCGGGAAGTAATTTCACCATTGATAGCTATAGCCAAAACAACGTCAAAAATTTTAGATTCACAATAAGTTATAATTTCAATAAAACGTATAATAAAAAACTGAAAGGATAGTCTTTTGCAAAATTGTATTTTCAAAAAATAAGTATGTTTTTTCTGTATATATCTTGTCTATATATAATTTCTCAATATCAATTTCTTCTATATAAAATATATAATCAAGTTCGATTACTGTGCTATTAACTTATATAAATCTATATCAGTAGTTACATTGAGCTTTGTATAAGCTCTTTTTTTTATGGTAGAGACGGTATTGGACTTGATACCCAAATTCATTGCTATAAAACTAGTCGTTTTCCCTTCTACAATTAAATGAGCTATTTGTAATTCCCTTTTTGATAATTTAGATACTAATTGATTACCTAATGACATGGTTTTATTTTTTCTTAATCAATACCGCCGAAACAACAGGTCTCTCAACACCATTATCGCCGGGTCTTACTAAAAGTTGGCCTCCAATCACCAATGAAGTGGAACCTCCCCCATCTAAATTAATAGCGTCCTTACAAACAAAGCTTTTTAATACATTAGCTAATTCGATCAAATTCATTCCGTCATATCCTGATAGGGTATTATCACCTTCTACTGCAAAAATCATAACAATACCCGCACTATTTACCCCTATGGCTGTTCTTGGTCTTGATGTGGTATTATTAATACTAATCATTTCTGCCGTATCTGTAATATTAATGGTTCCATTTTTTATTAATACAGGAGATCCGCCAATAGCAGAAGTGGTATTCCAAACAACGCCGCCGTTAGGATATAGTTGATCTGGAACATTAAGTGGCGCTTTGCCTTCTACATTTAAACTAGGTTTTGGATAACTATAAATTAAATCGTTACCTGTGCCTACATTGTAAATCCAAGCAGCTTCATAGTCTCCATTAGTTTGGGCACCAAAAGCAGCACGTGTAGGATAATAAGCTGTACTAACTCCATTATAGGTTCTATTTAACACCTTGATATTAGCAGAACTAACTATGTTATTATATTTTACTAAACTATAGGATTGATTTGCCCCAAAAAACCCACCATTAATGGCTGCATATACAACGCCTGTTTCATCCTTATAAAAACTACTTGGTGTTTTTGCAGTGGCAGATAACAGTGGCTTAAACTCTATATTAATATTTTTACTATCATATGCTAAACAAAACATTTTAGTTTTTCTACCTGCATAAATTGAATCATAATAGTATAGTTCAATACCACTTGGAAAATTCATCGTAATTGTCGTTGACAATTTCCAGCCCGTAGGCAACGTAGTCAATTTGGGAGTTACTATTACAGGGGGAACGTTAGGTGTAA